>JAEEGL014126963.1_pt1 | contig 47013 bp, 38 predicted proteins | sample 9134231 | NCBI WGS metagenome assembly JAEEGL01 (sample SAMN16246548, study PRJNA631951) | gut metagenome | biome: gut microbiome; feature: rumen; material: fiber-attached | host: Bos | place: Iran: Karaj | collected 2018-10
CAACAAGTGTGTATGTGATTATAACTATCCTGCTTCTGCTTTTGTGGTATCCGATTCCGTGTCCAAAGCGCGAAAGCAGGCGGAAGCTTCAGGCTGCTTTACTCCTCTTAAGAAGAAATACATTTTGTTTGGAGAATACCGCTGCAGCTGCAAAACATGCGGGGCTCAATACAGTCTGTCCGGATGGGTATTCCCGAAGTGGAAACGCATAACCCCGTATGAATGGCCGCATGTGCATGGAGGCATGGAAGGATGACGCTGACCTGGCTGAGTGGGTTGATGGCAAAATGAAAAAACATCTTAAATAAAGACACTTCTTAAGTCCGGTTGTGTTGTAGAATAGATTCATATTACTAAAGATAAGGGTGAAGAAAGTAAGATCATAATGAACTATCAGGATCAGAATGCAGAGCTGGAAAGAAGGATCAGGGAGGCTGAACGCAACCTTGATATTCCCAGGATGACGAAGAAGGATTACATAGTTGCGATGGTTTTCGCAGGGGTGTGTCTTGTCGCGGTGATTCTTGGAGGAATTCTTTTGTGAGCCGTAGGCAGAGTATTGAGAACCAGATTGAGAAGGAGGTCTTGTTTGGTATCTGGCCGGTGCTTAAGGATGAGCGTAAATACGGGTTCATCGACGCACTTCTTGTCTTGTCGGGTTATTGTATAGCGACGTGGAGTTACACACAGGGTTCTTATCTTGCTACGATAGTCGGATTCAAGCAGCTGCTCATTGGTGCATTCGCAGCCGCACTGTTTATGCTTCTTCTGTACCAACTGCCGGTAATACTCTCGGTCAGGTACGGAATTGACATATGGATCTGGCTTAGAAGCGTGTTTGGAACACGAGGTGTAAAGGTCATAACGATCGCGATAATAGTGGTGAACTTCCCGTGGTATGCTGTCTGCTGTGAGCTTTTCGCAGATTCCATGGAGAATCTTCTCGGGCTGTTCGGTATATCCTTATTTCCCGGCGGGCATCTTGTGTTAAGCCTCTCTTGCGTGGTGCTCGGAACGCTTATCGCGTATAAAGGCATCAGCTCCATCACATGGACGACGAGGCTGCTCGTGCCGCTCCTTCTGCTTGTCGGTGTGGCGGTCGTAGTCGTGGGCTTTACCTCGGTTCCGTTCGACGTTATCTGGAATTACAAGCCGGCACCTGCGGAGGGCGTATCCGCGTCCATGAATTATGTTTTGTCGATTGAGGCGAACTTCGCCTTCGTAATCACGCTTGTCGGTGGCATGGCGGAAGTTCCGCGCCTTTGCAAGAATGAGAAGCACGGATACTATGCCGGCGTGTTCGGACAGGGAATCGCGGGTTCCTTCTTTGTCGTTGTCGGAGCTGTAATGGCCATAGCCATGCAGCATGTTACGGGAACAATGAGTGACGATCCGACTTTGATGATGGCGACCTTGTCGCTTCCGGTTCTGGGACTTTCCTCTCTTCTTCTTGTAGCGTTTGCCAACATCGGTACGCAGGCCGTAGGCTCCTATATATATGGCGTCATGCTTAAATCGACATTCAAAAAAGCTTCTTACAGAGTGCTCGTTTTGATCCTCGGAGCTTACGTGGCGGTCCTTTGCGTATGGGGTAAGATAATTGAATATTTCGGTTCGTTCTTAACGATTGGGGCTCTTGTCTATGCGCCTCTGGCCGCGCTTCTATTGGTGGATTTCTTCTTCATCCGCAAGCAGAGGATCGATCTTAAGAGTGCTTATGAGCTCGAAGGACACGATAACTACAAATATACCAAGGGATTCAACATCGTCGGCCTGATCTGCTTCGTCCTGGGATTTATATTCTCGCTTGTTATCTACGATCCCATAAAGGGAATAGTTCACGTCAAGCCGCTGTTCATGCTCACGCCGACGGGTGCGTCGTTTCTGTTTACGGGAATCCTGTACCTGATCGTCTGTAAGTTCCCCGGCATCCGCCGTTATAACCAGAAGGATCTGTATAATGTGCCAGATCCCACTCCTTTTGACAGAGAGAAGACGCCGCCGCGCCAGAACCTTTTCCTGTATCCTTTGATGCTTCTCATATGCAGGATCCTCACGGCGAAGAACAAACTTAAGATTGACCGGCATGGTATGGAGGGTGTTAAGCCCCCGTTCCTCGTTCTCGGAACGCATAATTCATTCACGGATTTCTATGTCAGCCCGTTGTGCCTTGCGCCTTACCGGGCGAATTACATCTCTGAACTTGAGGGTTTCGAGATGTTTGGAGAGTGGATATACAGACAGGTCGGCTGCCTTGGCACGAGAAAGTTCATTAACGATCAGGCTCTGCTTCGTAACATCCGTAAAGTTATAGACAGGGGCGACATCATGGTGATCTACCCGTCAGCAAGATACTCGAACGTCGGCACCGACTCGGAACTTCCTATGTCTGTCGCGAAACTCGTAAAGCTCCTTAAAGTTCCGGTCGTCACTCTCAATATGCAGGGCAATTATTTGCTCTCGCCTATCTGGAATCTCAAGGAGCGTACAGGCGTGCGCCTTCATGCTGACGTTGATCTCGCACTAACGTCAGAGCAGGTAAGTGCGATGCCCCTGGATCAGATCCACAAGAGCTTAGAAGAGAAACTGAAGTTCGACGAGTACAAATATCAGCGCGAGAATAAGATGGTTATTGCTGATGATTTTCGCGCGGAGGGCTTGCACAAGCCCCTGTATCAGTGCAGGTGCTGCGGCAAGGAATTTACTAACATAACCAGCGGTTCGGAAATCAAGTGTACTTCCTGCGGCGCCGTGCATCACATGGATGAGCTCGGCACCCTGCACAAGGATGAAGAGACTGTGTTTATCCCTGACTGGTACGAGTGGGAGCGCAGAAATGTTGAGCAGGAGATTGATGAAGGGAAGTACAGGTTCGAGGGCAAGGTTCAAATCGAGGCTCTGCCGAATGCCGTGAACTTCGTTGACTGCGGCGAGGGCAAGTTAATCCATGACGAGACCGGGTTCACACTAGAGTATTGGAATTACCGCAGCGAAAAGAAGGATGTGCTGCATTTTGCTCCGAAGTCAACGATATCGATCCACACGGAGTACGACTATCGCGGCAAGGGGGAGTGCATCACGCTATCGACTTATGATGACACCTTCTTTATCTATCCGAGGTGTGAAGGCTTCAGCGCAACCAAGCTGCAGTTTGCTGCTGAGTACCTCGCGAAAGTTCGATAATTAAGGATATTAAGTTAAACGAATTGGAGCAGATCAGGCCATGGTCGCAGAAGGAAATAGTATAGGTTTTTAAGATTCTTCTTGAAAAGAATTTTTAATCATATTAGCCTCTTCTTAGGACGTCTTAATCTTACCTAAGAGGAGGCTATTTTCTTGAACAAAGAACAACTGCACAGATACATTGCCGGGAGTGCCGGGAACGAGAGCAACATCTGCCAGATTTATGCGATCAAAGATGGCAGGACAGTTTATGACGACTGCTGGCGCGGATATAAGACAGACGATTCAGTTAACGTTAATTCCGTCACCAAGGGTGTAATGGCCCTTCTTGCGGGGATAGCAATCGATAAGGGTTATATCGATGGCGTCGAGCAGAAGGTTATGGACTTCTTCCCTGACTATCAGGTTAAGCGCGGCGAGAAGACGATCTACGATGTAACAGTCGGGCATCTTCTTACCATGACAGCTCCTTACAAATACCGTTCAGAACCCTGGAAGAAGGTCTGCACATCTGACGACTGGACTTTGACGGTTCTGGATTTCCTTGGCGGCCGTAAAGGAATCACAGGTGAATTTAAGTATGCGACTCTCGGGATTCAGATACTCGCAGGAATCATAGAAAGAGCATCAGGACAGAAGTGCATCGACTTCGCTAACAACTATCTGTTTCTGCCGTTAGGAATCCCGGAACATACGATACATGGTGACAGTTCTAAGGAAGACCAGTTTGATTTCTTCATGAATAAAAGTCCAAGAAGGAACGAGTGGTATTCCGATCCACAGGGTTCAGTCACAGCAGGCTGGGGCTTATGCTCATCAGCACGTGACCTTGCTAAGATAGGGCAGCTCGTACTTAACGATGGCGTATATGAAGGTAACCGCATCATCTCGCGAGAATATCTTAAGGATATGACTACGCCTCACCTGAAGCTTGGTGAGAGGTTCGGGAACATGAGCTACGGATACCTTTGGTATATGCCGCACGAAGGTGAGCCGGTGTACTGCGCGATCGGTGACAGCGGCAATATCATCTATACGAATAAGAAGCTGGACATATCTGTCGGAATGACCGGCACTTTTAAGCCCCGTATCTTTGACAGAGTGGAGTTTATCGAGAAATACTTACTGTCAATCTAAGCATACGTGACTATCCTAATCTGTCTAACCACTGCACGGCGTATTCGAGCGGGTAGTCGCTATCCTGCCCGTATATCTCATTTATGGTATTCATATCAAGAGGGATCCTGACATCCAACCGGATATCGCTCACACGGTCCTCTCCTCCATCGATGTAGATGTTTCCATCTTCATCGAGCGTCGCCATTATAGAATAACGCACTCTTATAGTGCCGCCGCTCATAAGCGCAGTCTGTGCCACACCCTGTGCGCATCCCCAGGTCGTCGTCAGACCCATAACGGTGACATTCGGACATAAAGAAAGATTATAAGTGAGGATATCACCGGCACTTGCCGTTCCTGCATTAACAAGAAGCACTACCGGGATATCAGAATACCTTCCGTCAGCAGGCACTGTCCAGTTCCAGTACCGACTCTGAACTATCTCGTCCCCACTTCTGAATCCGCTGTTAGTTCTTATCTCTTCCGTCGTAAATAAAGTAACGACTGATGACGAGATAATATCCAGACCTCCGTCATTGCCGCGCGCATCGATTATGAGCCTGTCCATGCCCTGATCTATCATCTGATCGATACGGGAAATAAGAAGCTCTCTTACGGCAGGATAGTCGTCGGTGAGTGCGGCCCCGATATCACCGAAAGTCTCGTATTCTTCGACCGGGATACAAATATATCCGCAGTGGTCATTAAGCATCTCACTGTATCCGAACTCATCTCTCACCTTACCTGTAAAAGGAGCCGTTGCTTCCATATACCGGCCGTAGTAACTGCCGATACTGTTAAGCGTCACTTCGGTCTCATTTCCGTCATCGTCTATAAACCTGACACTAACGGTATCACCGCCGTTGCCTGCAAGGAAAACAGGTCTCATCATTTCTTCGTTTTCCGCGTCAGGAAATGCCTCCACAGGCCAGCAGGGCGTAACGCAGCTGACATTACTTAAAGCTTCGTCGATATCGGCCCCATCCCAGCCCGTTATTATGGTTCCGTCATGTATCCCAAGCTCGTAAGCGGCTGAAGTCTCATCCGTCAGGACAGCAACGACATCGCCGTCATCCGTTCTCAACATCGAAAAGCCGTAGTCGTTACCCAACATGCTTACAACAAGTTCGCTTCTTAACTGCTCGTCTATGACAAAGGCACTTAAGTGGCCGTCGTGAAACTCGTAGCATAAGCTTGCTACCGCCTGCGCATACGCGAGCTCATCGTGTGCGGCATCCGCCTGCGCTGCGAGAGGAATATACTCTGCACGAAGAGCATCGTAGTCGATATTCTTATGGTCAGACAGGATGTAGTGTCCCTCGATCTCATCGATAAGCGCCGCCATCGACTGCTCGTAGTTCATGTGCGAATAGTTTGTAAAACGGGAATAATGACTTACTCCCGATATATAAAAGACACTCAGGGCAAATGTAATAAAGATCAATATCCCGGTGATCACGACGTGTCTTATCACCTTTTCCTTATTGGCAATGACAATTCCCGCGACCGCATAGACGAAGGCTGCGAGCAGGAACCAGACATATCTTCCGAGTCCCAGATTGAAATCACCTTCAGTGTAATTGAAAAGAAAGAACACCAGAAAGTGTACAACAGGTATGGCGCCGACGATCCTGTACACATCACGGTTCTTAGGCTTAACAAATGCAACCGTTACCAGAAACACCAGAAACCAGGCGCCCGTAAAGATCATAATATAGGCGGTCGGGAAATCGAGAATTCTAAAACTCTCGAATATCTTAAGAAGCAGCGTCAAGTCTTAGTCCTCCTATAATCGGTGCCCTTTCTTCTGTCTATTGCAGTAAACGTTAGTTGAACCCTGTTAACCTCAGCGGCAATTCCGATATTATCATTGTATCTCATCCAATGGAGAAAAAGTGCTCACATAATCAAGTGATATAATCGAGTTATAGCTTTAAACGGAGTTCATTATGGATAAGGAGTATTAGGAATGGCATCTTGGACGTTATTGGAAATAGTAACCTTCATATCCAGGTGGAGTTTCCCACTCTTTTGTCTGATTACACTTGTATCCGGTATCCTGATATTAACCGGTAAGAATAAGAATCTTAAGCTGCTCGGATTAGGTGCTGTTTTGGGATTGGGTAATACCCTGGCGAGTTATATCAATACGCTTCTTCCTCAGCTTTATAATGACGGGGTTCTGAATGAGGACTTTTACAGAAGCGGCAATGTCACGAACGTCAAGATCTTGCTGGGGCTGACAGCGTTTTCTTTTTTGGTGGTTGTTACGGTGTTAAGGTGGCTTTACACCAGGAGAGCCTATGGAACCTCTATCGGGGTGCTGATCACAATCCTTGTTCTGATGGTGTTAGGACCTGTAGCACGGATAATAGCGACCAGGTTAATGGTCAGTTCCGTGGACTCATCAGAGTATACCCGGTTTTCCGTATATGTGGGGGCGGTTAGTCTGGTCTTCTCCATAGCAACTACAGTTGTTTTCCTGTCTGTTTTCTATAAGAACAGAAAGACAGAGAAAGCCATCCCTTATTACTGGGTCTTTTTCCTTCTGACCATCCTGGCTGATATCATAACTTATCTGCTTACTGTCGGAGCGGTCAACAATATGGAAAGCGATAATTACGCTTTATTTGCCACTGCCACCAGAATTCTGCTGGGATTCATATATCCTGTTTCCTGCATATATCTGTTCACAGGATCGAGAAAGAAAAATGAACTATAAAGTTATAGATAAAGAAACATATTACCGTAAGGGTGTCTTCCGTCACTTTACGGAAGACTGTAAGTGCTCGACTTCAATGACGGCGAGAATAGATGTGACTGACCTTTCCGGGTATTCCAAGAGAACCGGAACGAAGTTTTACATCAATTTTCTGTATATTCTGTCGAAGGTCCTTAATTCCCGCGAAGACTACAGAATGGGATATCTGTGGCAGACAGATGAACTGATATGCTATGACGTGATCAATCCGATACAGTATGTCTTCCATGAGGATACCGGTACATGTACTCCCGTATATACGGAATACAATGAGGATTATGAGAAGTTCTACTCTGCAGCTCTTAAAGATGTCGAAGACGCCAAGAAGACGAGGGAATATGGTCTGGATTCAGCGAACCATCCGAACTGGTTTGACGCCTCATATATATCGTGGCTTTCTTATGATTCGCTGAATATTGAACTTCCGGACGGTTATCTTCATTTCCCGCCGATCATCAATTGGGGTAAATACAGGGAAGAGAACGGAAGACTCCTTATGCCTGTGACGGTCCGTCTTAATCACGCGATAGCTGACGGTTTTCTTGTCGCTGATGTATACCGCCTCCTTGAGCAGGAGATCCGGTCTTTTGTGGCATTTCCGCGTTGAGTATAATCTTGCTAATTGGAGGGGTTGGAATGAGCAAAAAGAAAACCGTAAAAACACCTGTTCCCACAGGAGAATATGCAGTAGGAACTTTTACCTATACCGTATATAACGACCGCGAAGAGAAAATGTACAACGCTATTGGAAGTGAAAGGTCCATACCTGTAAAAGTTTACTATCCTGCTGCAAAGGAGTCTGTCGAAAGGTTACCCAAGGCGCGTTACATGAGCAAGGCGACTATCAGCGCCATCAGGAAGAACTATTATGTTCCGATTAATTACGAGAAGGTGGAAAGCGATGGAACAAACCGTTCTGAGTGCTATGAGAATGCCCCCTTTCTTGAGGGCAGACGTTTTCCTCTTATTCTGTTTAATCACGGCTTCGGCTCTTATATAGAAGCTCATACTTATCTTTATATCGAGCTTGCTTCACATGGCTATGTCGTGGCATCCATAGGACATCCGTATGAAGGAATGATAACCGAGTTAGATGACGGAACAACATATAATCGGCCAAAGGGGATCACCTCAAAATGTTACTCGCCGGTCATCCCTTCCACTATTGCCCTGTTGAAACATCAGAAGGCCAAGGGAACAAACGAAGAACTATGGGCCAAGTTTGATGCAGTGCAAAAAAGATATAACAGGTTCTTAATGGACAGGATCCCGGAATGGGAACTGGATACTAAAGCAGCATTAAAGGTTCTTAAGGATAAATACTCCAACATGATCGACTTTGAGAACGGGATCGGAGTTGCAGGTCATTCCTTGGGAGGGGCCACAGCCTATGCCCTTTGCGAAGATGAACCGGAAACCTTTACCTGCGGGATCAATATGGATGGCGGATTGTTCGGAAACCACGACGGCAAGGTGATAACAACACCGTTTATTCAGATGAACTGCGAAGCGAATAAAACAACTGTTACAGTGGCATTTGTTAAGAATAAAAATGTCGCATACCATGCTGTATTCCGTGACATGCAGCATCTGGGGTTCTCGGATCTGAAGCATGTTATCCCGTTAAGCTCCATGGTGGGGAAACAAGACCCCGATATTGCCCATAAAGAGGTATGTGGTATACATCTCGAATTCTTCGACACCTACCTTAAGAAGAATAAAAAACACCCGTCATTTGAAAGTAATGACGTGGTGAAGTTTACCGAGTATGAACCGGCAGTAAAATAAAAAGGTAAATGTAATGAGACGATCAGAACAGATCAAGGCTATAGGTGAACTCGTAGAAATTGATGGTCATAAGATCCATGTATACCGGACAGGCGAATCTGACAAACCGAAACTTGTTTTTATGTCCGGTTCAGGTACAGTTGCTCCTGTTTATGATTTCAGAATTCTATACGAGAAGCTTAAGAATGATTTCAGGATAATAGTAGTAGAAAAGTTCGGATACGGATATTCGGATATATATGAAGCACCGTGCGACATTGATTCTCTGGTTAATATCCAAAGAACGGCCGTGAATAAGATCGGGGAAGAAGGCCCTTTTATTCTTCTTCCTCATTCTATGGGCGGGATAGAGGCGATCAGATGGATACAAATGTATCCGGAAGAAATACGGGGCCTGATAGGAATCGATATGACATCACCGGTCTCATATGCCGAATGGACTGATAAGGATTTAAAAAGCAGAATACGGACGATGCGTATCCTGAAGAAACTTAAGCTCTATGGACTTTCCACTATCCGGCAAAATGAAGCACTGACAGAGTATGACATAAGACAGATGAAGCTTCTCCGTAAGAGAAATGCATTTAACAACTGCTATTTAAGAGAAGCTGAACATGTAAAAAAGAATGCTTCTTATGTCGGTGAACACGGGAAGATAAACTGCCCCGTACTATTATTCTGCTCGAACGGAAAACAGACATTCAGGAACTGGATCCGGGATCAAGAGATTTTTGCACAAGAAACAAACGCGGAACTAATTTGTTATGATTGCGGCCACTATATTCATTATTACAAGAGTGACGACATGAGTGAGAGAATAAGGCAATTCATAACAAACTGAAGCACTGCCACTTTAAATATCAACAGAATTCAGAGGATGGAGCTTACGACTTCTATTATCGTATCAACGAGCGGCATACAATCTATCGTGTTGGACACCAAGTCTGTATCTTCCTCTTCTCCATCTGCTGCAGCCATATGATCACGGGCTCCGCCTATCTGTCCGGGCTTTGGAGCCATACTTATAATAATCTTCCCGTGCTTTGAATCTGCATCAACATATATGTAGTTTGTCTTGTGAGCTTTACTATAGACGATTACTTCCCGTTCCTTCCCGTATGCCCTGATCCATCCCATCTCGGGTTCGCCAAATTCGGAGCCTGCACTTCGAAGAACAGAAAGAAGGCTCTCATTTGTATATCCCTTGGTGTTCTTGAGCGTTTTGTAACCATAAGATGTGTCATTCGACGATGCAAAAAGGTCTGCAAGATCAAATAAACCCATGATGTTTTTCCTCACTTCACAGTAATGTACTAACGATATTATAATAGCGGCTGAGGGCATCGTTAAAGGGGGACATGAGGATGAATCTTAAGAGAATTCCGTATAGACTGACTGTATGCAAGGTGGCAGAAGTATCTGATATAGATATAGGCGCGGAGTTTTATTTTATTGGGAAGACAGATGAGGAACTGTCTCTTGTTTGCAGGACAGAGGATACGCCGGAACATACGATAGAACGTGAAGACGGATGGAGAGGCTTCCGTATCCAGGGAACACTTGATTTCTCGTTGATAGGTATTCTATCCAAATTAACAGGAATACTTGCGGAGCATAAGATAGGTGTTTTTGCCGTGTCCACATATAACACGGATTATATCCTGGTAAAAGAAGAGAACTATGAGCGTGCTTTAAGCGTATTGAGTTCTGAGGGGTATTCGTTATCTGAATAATTGATCAGAACGTCTTCAGATAGAATACGATAACGCTGCCGTCGAAGACTATATCTATAACCTGAATGCCCTGGCTTCCGATGTGTTCATTGAAGTCTTCGGAGCTGCACCATACATTCGAATCGGTCTGGGGAACCTCGATATCATAGAGTTCTATATCAGGGAATTCGCACTCTTCCCACTCATACTCGTCCCAAAGTCTGTCAGCCTCTTCCTCTGTTAAGTAAAGAACGCCTGCATACCAGGGCTCGGTGGGACCGACAGCCAATCTGTCGTTTGTAGTCCATGCAATTTCTTCATACTCGATATTTGTATAATCAAGCTCATCGAAGTAACTGAGAGTTACATCATCGCCTGAGTGAAGGTAATGTACGAGTTCCGGCTCCCTGTTTCCTCCATTGTCGATTCGTTCAAATACTGAGCATCCTGACAATGTAAACAGAACCGCAGAAGCAAGTAAAATACAGAGTGCCTTCTTCATATAATAATCCCCACTTTCCCACAACTGTTAATAGTATACCAAACCGTGATAATCGTGTAAGAATCAATTAAGGATTATTCAGAAACAAGTCAGGACTGTCCGGCTCCCTGTCCGTTATAATCTGATTATCAAAGTGACATCACTAATAGTGCAAGGGGTAAAAATGAGAGTAGCAGTTTTGGGTTTGGGTGTTATAGGAACAACATATGCATATGCTTTGCAGCAGGCAGGCTGTGATACATATCATATTGTAAGAGAGGGTAAAGCGGTTCCCCCTGTTGTCCCGGTACACCTTCTGGATGGCAGATACAATCAGAAGGGCGAAGAAAAGGATGGAGAGTACGCTGTAAAGCTTGCTTCAGACAACGAGGAATACGACTTTATACTGATAAGCGTTGCATGCGGAAAACTTGAGGGGGCATTGCAGACTTTAAGGGAAAGAAATCTTAAGGGGACGGTGATCCTGTTTTGCAATTTCTGGAATGACCGTAAAGACGTTGAGAAGATAATCGGCGGGTATGAGTATATTACCGCATTCCCCACGGCCGGCGGCAACATGCAAAAGGATGGGAAACTTAATTGTGTACTGTTCGATCACATAATGCTTGAGGGTAAAGATAAAGCAAAGATCCATAACTACGATGAGCTTATTAAGCTTCTTGATTCAGCTGACATCAAACAGGAAATACCTTATGACATGTTCGAGTGGATATGGATCCATATGGCAATAAATGCTGGTGTCACATCAACTGCTGCCCGTGAAGGAAATATCGATGATCCGAACCGGCTTGCAAGGGAACTTATGGCGGATGCAAAAGCTCTGACCATGGCAGTTAAGTGCATAAGGGAGACACTGAAGACTGTCAGTGCCAGGGGTGTGGATCTGAAGAAATACAATAACGAGATATTGCCTTACAAGATACCTTCGGGTATTGCCGGAATTGCCATGAAGAGGCTTTTCGCAGGGAATGAGCTTACTTCAAGGATCATGACCTTGCATTATGATGTCAACGACATTTTGTACGGCTGCCGTTGTGTGTACGATGAGGGCAAAAAGCTTGGCCTCGAGCTTCCGATGTTTTACGGGAATATGGACAGAATAATTACTGCCCGTATTCCGCGATGACTTCCTCCAGGATATCGCAGGCAACATCGATCGTGTTCTTGCATCTTATCTCAGGCTTAAAGGACTGAGCCTTGATATCCTTGCACAGGACTGAGCCGTACTTCTGATTGAATTTCTTTATAAGCATCTTTGTTACCGGCTTTATATCGGTACTCTCATGTGCTTTTGCTTCAATGTACTTCATGGATAGTATCGAGACTCCGGCGAGAACGGCGCCGCAGGTGTTGCCTGTCTGTATTCCTGCTCCGAACCCTCCGAACGCGATCATGTCGCGGTCGTGAAGACCTAAGTTATAGTAATCGTTGCCGGCTCTGATGATGGTCTCGGCGCAGTTGTAGTTTCCTTCAAAATAGTATTTCTCACACAGATCTTTAAGCATATTGATCACCTCATTAATATATTTCCTTTACTTCATCGACCCCGCAGGCGCTCTTAAAAGCTTCGATATCCGCATCACTTTCAACAAGCATGATGTCACGGTATTTCCCCGTGTTAACTTCAAGGAAGCCGGCTGTCTTCTCGCCCGTGCAGATGCTGCTCTTAACGGCGGGCACCTCGGTTTCCTTATTGTACCGGTATATGTCTATTGGTTTTTTCTTCTTAAATCCGAACATCACTCTGATTATAACTTTAAGAAAAGCGAGGTGTTAAACCTCGCCCAAAACTTTCTTAATCTGTTCCTTACGCTTGATCTTAAGAGATGTGGTCTTGATGAACGGGTCTTCCGTGAGGTAGAGGTCCGTGACTCTCTTGTAGTGCGGAATCGTCTGATTGACTTCCTTGATCTGCTCCCAGATGATCTCGCGTATCTTATCGTCAGTAAGCTCGCCGTGAATCTCTTCAAGTTCCTTCTTCGAATACTGCACCTGAACCGCGATACGAAGATCAGTCCAGTCGCCGTCGATAGGCTCACCAAAGACGAAAGAATCAAGTACGCCCGGTATCTTGTTAAGAAGTATCTCTATCTCCTCCGGGAAAGCTTTCTTACCGTTCTTAAGAACGATCATGTCCTTCTTTCTTCCCGTCAGGAAGATGTAGCCGTCCTTATCCATGTAGCCTAAGTCACCCGTGTGGAACCAGCCGTCCACAATGACTTCATTCGTCAGCTCCTCGTTGTTATAGTAGCCGAGCATGACATTCGGTGCCTTGGCACAAAGCTCGCCCATACCGTCTTCGTCTTTGTCTTTGAAGTCGATCTGCACGGCAGGGAGCGGGCGGCCGATGGAGCCTGCGCGTATATGTCCCTTGTTCTCTGCGGCAAGAACGGGTGATGTCTCTGTAAGACCGTAGCCCTGGTATATCTCGATACCAAGATCCGTGAAGCCCTTGGAAACATGTGCAGACAAAGGTGCACCGCCGGAGATGATGTACTTAAGCTGTCCGCCCATCTGCGCGATGATGTCCTTAAATAACTTGCGGCGGATATCTATGTGGAAGAACAAAAGGAAGTTGGCGAGCTTCTTGGCACGCTCGACGGTCTTCGTCTTGCCCTGCTTCTCGATGCCCTTCTCGACCGACTCGTACATCTTGTCGATAAGCGCGGGCACACCGAGGAAGAATGTAACACCGTACTCGGTGAGGTTCTGCTTGATATAACGGATACCGTCAGAGAACACAGTCCTCATTCCATCCGCAATCGCGAAAAGCATTCCCGTGGAACCCAATATGTGGTGGAGCGGCAGAAACGCGATGTTAGTCGAGTGCTCGTCAAACACCTCAAACACGAGAAGGTCGGCCACGTTGCTGGCTATGCCCTTGTTCGAGAGCATGACTGCCTTCGACTTCGAAGTTGTACCCGAAGTGAAAAGCAGGATAGCCATTGATTCGCCGTCGGGTTTAAAGTCGATGAATTCGCGCTCGCCGTTCGCGATGAGTTCGCGTCCTTCGCTTATAAGATCCTCTACCGAGCGGTATTCATCTGATTGTTCGTTCATAAGAATATACTCGCGGATCTTCGTCTTGCCGTTAGCTTTGATCTGTTCTATCTGCTCTTTATACTTGGAATCAAAGACGACAGCATCCACACCCGCGCGGACAAGTGAATCTTCCATCTCACCTAGGGGGAGTTCCTTATCGATAGGGACCGATACGATACCTCCGAACAGGCAAGCCAGGTGGGCAACAATCCAGTGGTACTGGTTGCGTCCGATTATGGCTATCCTTCCGCCTTTAAATCCGCTCGCATAATAAGCGGTGCCGGCCGCGTTTACATTCTCGATGAAGTCGGAATAGGTGTAGTCCTTGTACTCGGGATTCTTCCCGGGCTTGATCTTTACTCTGAAAGCTACGTCGTTCTTGTAGATCTCAGATGTCGCAAGGATAAGTTCTTTAATGCTGTCGTAATATTCAGGTTTGTAATTCATATCAATATGATATGCCTGAACCGTGTACATGTCCATTAACAACTGCGGCAATAAGGAAGCATCCGATTGCAAGCAGAATAAGCCCGCCGATGAGAGCTCCCACAAATCTCTTTTCGTGTGGATTATAGATTGCGCCCGGCTGCTCCTCGTTGATGTCGATCGTGAGGGGACCCATGGGAACCCTAGAGTCGATGCCCCTCGAGAGTGTATCGTAGAACGCTATGATCTCGCTTCCGCCGGCATTGTATCTGAAGACGGGAGAGTTGTACCAGCGGATACGCGTGTGGCCCTCATTATCTGTTGATACGGTCTTTTTCCTGACGTATCCGATGCAGGTAGCATTCACGCTTCTTGTATAAAGTCTGTTCTTCTTGGTTATGTTTATCACCATTCCGGCAAGAATGACCATTCCTACTGTGATGAACCAGGTTCCTCCTATGAAGAAGTTGCACTCCCAATCCGTCTTAAAAGGAAGATTAAACCACATGACTAAAGTAGCGGCTGCCTCAGCAAGCAGTAATGCGCCGCATACATTGTCGTGAAGCGGATCTTTAAAGGCAAGATGGGTGTACTTCGTGTTGCTCTTGATCGTCACGAGTCCCGCGATAATGAAAGCGGCGGCTGCAACCATATGGAATATTACGGCCTTTCCACAGGGAAGAATAAAACGGCACGCGATGCCGGTAACAAAAGCAATGGCGATCAGCAGGCACGAAAGCCCTAATTCTTTAAAGTTGTTAATGATAAACATAGGCTTGCCGTTTGATACAGCATAAGCCTGCTCCTGCTTTTTGCGCTCGTATTCAGCAGAGAAACCTGATGAATACCCGACAGTTTGAATCTCGTTAAAAACCAGATCGTAATGCATTTTCTCGTCGTAAATCATTTCCTGTACCCCTCATTAATTCCAATCAAATCTGATAACTGCCTGATCTAATTCGCTCATAACCTCACTGTCTTGTACACCGGCATCAGGTGTCGTCAGCTCGAATAACACCTGATCTCCCGCTCTTACCCTGTACCAGCGGACTATATACGTGTCACCGTTCTCGATAAGATAAGTGGCAGCCGCATCATCGTTACAACCGCCTTCCATCAAGACGTAGATATCGGCGTCAGGGAATTCCTGATGAATAGGTTCATCATTATCGTTGGGGAACATATAACGGTCATCGCCAACATAATCATTAGTGTCATGGCTGACTGTTAAGTAATAACTGTAATACTCATCATCACCGATAAGCTCATATGAGCCGGGACCCGTCTCTTCCCACCCGTGAGGCAGTTCGAGACTTCCGTATTCGAGTTCGCTCAGGACCGGTGTGGTCGAGTATACTTCCTCGTATTCCGTAAGGTATCTTTCTCTTGCTTTGCAGGATGTTGACCCCAATGCCATTACAGATACCATGATAATGGCCAGCACCTTTTTGTTACTCATGTTTGTTACCCCCATCCATGCAGATTTCTCAATCTTATTTGAGTATAACACCCAAACCCCCTATAATAGTTTAAGAAAGCCTAAAGAAAAGCAGTTTGAAAAATAGTTTGATTATCAAAGTAAATGTGCTATACTGACGATATATCAACAATATTTAACTCTTCTGCAAGGAGGTTGCTAATATGTTGTCTATAGTTCTTATGTATTTGGTTCCCACTTTGATAATTCTGCTTTTGTATGCAATCGGAATAACGATAGCATTGATAAAAGTTAACGACAGTAAAGATAGTTATAAAAACAAACTTGAAGAACTTCAGGGAAGATATAACGAACTTATAAATAAAGCGGGTTCCGGGAGCGTGGCAAAACCGCAGGTTAACACACAACCTGCCACTTCCGCGCCTGCGTCTGAACCTGCGCCTGTATTACAGCAGCCGGCCGCACCTGCACCCGCACCCGCAATGGCACCGGTTGCTCCACCTTATAAGCCTAATCCCGTGTACACCACACCATCTCTTCCGACTTATACTTACTCGAAATCTGCGGCATCGGCAAATAAGAAGCCGAATGGCTCCGGAGCAGTCGGAATATCATTTGCTGTCGGTGTGCTTCTCATGGTAATAGCCGCAGCCGTATTCATCTCGGCGACCTGGCAGACAATGGCAGCGGGAATCAAGTGTATCGTGCTTGCCCTTGTGGTAGCGGTAGTCTATGGATTCAGCGCCATTAGCCGCAAGAAGCTCAAGCTTGAGAAGACATCGTCCGTTCTTTACATGTTAGGAAGTCTTATAACGCCGCTGGCGGTTACGATCGGATTTCTCGCTTTCGAGAGTTCTCAGACCATAATCATGCTTTGCTGCTGTGCTCTTTCGCTCGGTATAACGGGCTTTATAGGCTACAAGATCTATGGCTCCAAACTTCAGGTGGCAATAAGCTACATCGGTTTTGTCTGGGTTGAGATATTTATTTTCATGCAGGCATTGGGAAACCTCGAGGGCTTCGTCGTGGGAAGCGCGGTTGCTGCTTTCGTGTCAGTTCTTATCGATTACATAAAGCCCAAGATCAGGTTCTTCAGCGTCTTTACGGAAATAACGGTTTACGCCGCTGTGATCGGGGTTTACATGTCGTCAGGAGTAAAAGAGAGTATGTTTGCATGTGCTTTAATTGCGCATGTCCTCTACTTTGCAGCACTTTTGCTGTTTAACAAAAGAAGGGCGTTTATTAAATACCTCTCACCTATAGTTACCGTTTTTTCCCTGTTTACGATCATTACGAGCGGATTTGTAACAGACAGGCTTATCATGAGCATTATCATCACAGCATTCATCGTAGTAACTTTTGCTGTTTATAAGCTTGTTAAGCAGGATACCGCCTCGTCAAACTTCGTTATCAGTTGCTTGATGGCAGGCATGCTTCTGCTTTTGTCGCTGGCTCAGAAAGACTTCCTGTATTATGCAGCCCGTGTGGTACCGGTTTTGTGCTTTGCATATATCATCTTCACAACTAAGAGCAAGATCGAGAGAAACATCTACTGCTATTTACTGGTGTTATCGGTGTGGCTGCTCGCAGAGGCTCCGTTTACAGGCGTGATTCCTTTCTATATCATGCTTGGCATTATGGCCGCAGCGTTACTTGCCTTGCCGAAGTTCAAGCAGGTTCATCTTTATATCGCATCTATAATTGTTGCGGTAAGCTGCATATTCGTACACGGTGAGGACATTCTTGATAAGCAGGTACATATCGTAATACTGATGTCGGTTGCGGTAGCTCTTTACGGGGCGGTCATATTTATCACCAGAAAGTTCGGTGCAGATGTAAAGAAGAACAACATAATGAGACTGCCGCTTCTTGTCCTGCTTATAGTAAGCACAGTCATAATTACATTCTCCCGTGACGGTATCGATGCCTGGTTCGTATCCGCCGTCGTGCTGGACATAGTTTTCTTCGTGCTAACCTTGCTTGATAAGGATAACTACTTCGGGATCTTTCCTTCCGGTTCCGTCATGTATCTGGTGGCATCGCAGATGCTCGAAAATGACGTGGACAAAATGTTTACGGGCGCGCTTCTCATGATCGTATTCGTTATCATCGGACGCATCTTCGTGTGTGAGAGGTTCGTCATTAAGAAGCGCATCGACTGGCTTACGATACTTGCGTTCTTCGCATGTTTAATCCCGGCTTCGAGGTTCTATATGTCGACGTTTCTTCTGTCTTTATACATAATGTCTTTCGCGGGAAGATTCTCCGACAGCAGCTCACTTGAGGAGAAGATAAAGTCGAATCTTAAAGTGATTCTGTCATTGGCAACCGGGATGCTGGCTATAAGCTTTGCGATCGTCGATATCAGTTACACGGAATACATCGACTTTGAGATAAGACTCGCGTTCCTCCTTGCTGCCGCATTTATTATCACATTCGTTATCAAGCCTTATAAGGGCGTTAAGTGGATCTGGTTCGGGGTGGTTGCAATGATAATAGAAGTTGAGGCTTGCCGTGCTATGGCTAATGCATATCTTATTCCTCTTACGCTTGTGTCCTTGTGCGTATGCGGTATATTCATCTATTCGTTTATCGCAAAGAGGAGAAGCTGGTTCCTGCTCGCTATCTCAAACATCGCGATAATAGGTGTCATGTTCGCTGTCACATTCTGGGAAAGCAAGCTTTGGTGGATCTATCTTCTCGTTCTGGGCGCCATCCTCATTGGAACGGCATCTGTCAACGAGAACAAGAGGCGCCGTGCGATTGAATCCGGCATGGAGGATAAAAAGATCAGGCTCTTTGATTCATGGGAGTGGTGACGGCAAAGGTCAGCGCATAGCTTCCAGTGTCTTACGCACACCCTCCTCGAAAGATACTTCAGGAGCAAACCCGGTGTCGCGGGTAAGTGTATCTATGGAGAAGGTCGTCTTCGGAAGATAACAGATATGTTCGGGATCTCCAGAGAAGTCGAGGGGGGAATTTGATCCTGTTACTTCATACATGGTGTCGATGAAGGACTTAAGCGGGGCAGCTTTGCCCGAGCCTATGTGATAGACCTCCATATTCTTACCATTCTCGCCTATGAGGCGGAAGGCACGTGCTACATCCGTAACATATACGAAGTCATAAAGCTGGTCGCCTCTTATGAATTCACAGGGTTCCCCGTTGATCAGTTTCTTAAGAGTCGAAGGAACGAGGTGTGATTCATTCTCTCCTGCTCCGTATGCATTGGTGATCTTGGCCCATCTGAAGTCGAGACCTTCTTTCTGGGCTATTATCTGACTCGTAAGATGAGACTCGAGTTTTGCCGTGCTGTAAAGATGATCGAGTGTTGTCTTTCCGCCTCTCTCGTAGGACATTTTAAGAACAACATCTTCCGTTATGCTTCCTGCGCCAACGAATGTCCTGCATTCGAGGTCAGATGCGATTCTGATGAGCTGAACCGATATGTTTACATTGGAAAGCTGAAGGTCGATATCGCGCCTCTTAAGTCCCGAGGAACCATTCCATGCCAGGTGATAGAAAGCATCGATCGAAGCATCGGTGTTACGTAGGCTGTGTCTCATCTCGTCGAAGTCTCCGAGGTCGACAGGAAGTATCTCCACACGTGATATATCAAGTCCGCCGGAAGAAAGCCCCTTTAGCTTATTGTTAAAGGAAATGACGGAAGACGGCCTTATCAACGCGATAATGTTGTAATCGTGTGAAAGCAATTCACTAAGAAGTGCAAATCCGACAAATCCGTTTGCACCTGTGATGACTGCTGTTTTCATGTTCAACTCCGGATCACTGATTTTTATAAAATTATACACCACTTCCCCGCAGTCTTATATGTTCGGCTATAATAGGGAGGGGAAGGATTTTAAGAAAAGATATGAGGCTTAACAAACCGCTTGCGATAATCATCACGTTTGCTGTGGCAGCGCCCGTTTGCGGGTGCTCGTTAAGGGGCGGCAAGGATGCTGTAATGATGAGTACCAACGTCGTCAATTATATCGAGGCATTCGCGGCTGATGACGATGCGAGGGCGCGCACTCTGACTGACTTTTTCGAGTATTATGTTGATGATCCCCAGGCGCTTTTAAGTGACGGGGTTATACCGGAGACTTTAAGGGGAGACCCGCTTTTGGGCGTATGTCTTCACGCGGCTTCACGTGCACAGGTGGTTGATAACGAAGCTCCCGAGATCAACAAGGGCGAAGGTACGGCTTCAATGGGTGTCGAGATATCTTATATCAATCTTCACGATCTATACGAGGACTGTCCTTCCGATTACCTTTCTTATGATGAATATATAGCCTATATTGACGGATACGACGAGTTCTCGACGGCTGAACTTGATGTTGACTTTATTTGGGATGAGATCAATTCCAACTGGCTTATTACGGAAGAGTCGGCGAGGGATATAAATGCGTTGTTGATCGGGGACAGAAGTATTCTTAACGCACCCGTAACCATTAGCCCGGATGAGGCGCGAGCATTGTTTGAAGAGTTTATCGGGGGCGACTACAGTAATCTTACTGACGGTGCTTTGGATCCTGAGGATTTCCGCGGGTTCGAGAACACGACAGAAAGAGGCGAGGGACAGGAGGCGATCGAGGCCATCGGCAGATTTGCTGAGGCATACCTTGCTTACATAAGAGAGCACGACTACGAGATAACGAGTTCAGAATCTTATCCGTATGTGTTTACCCTTCACGGAAGTGCCCCGTCGGATCAGGATCTTTATGAGAGTCTTTGTACACATGAGTTCTATGTTGAGTACTACATATGCTGGATACGTTATTCAAATCTCGACTGGTACCGTGAGGAAACAATGGATGATATCACGGTTCTCGTTTATGATACGCTGACAGCTGCGATTGCTGATGCCGAACCGCAGGATTATGAACTTACGGTAGAGATTGATGCTGACGGAACGGCGGACGAGTTCTTCTCATTCGAGACACCGATCTTGCCCGAACCTCTTATGGGGACTTACGAGGCGGATCACAGCATATCGAATGATGAGTTCCTTGCCGCTAACGAAGAGGCTTTGCACAGACTTCACGACACTATGGAGATTTCTGAGGTCAGGATGGAGGCTCTTATCAACAGTCTTTATTCGCAGTATGGAACAGAGTCTGAAGGTCTGGAGGCCGAATTCCCTGAGAATGCATACGGGCGCGTCAATCAGGCGGTCGATGTACATGAGAATGAACCTGTAACCGAGGAGAATGAAGAAAGCCGCGGCACGACAACGATGATAACCGGCTCCTCTGCAAGTGATGAGAACAGATTCTGGATGTTCTACTCGAGAAATCCTGATATGGTCGATGGTGTTGCCTACTATATTGATGACACCGGAATATATGTGACGGTTTACTTTACAGATGATTATGATGAATCGACTTCTTTCTATGGAGTATGGAGGACAGGGGACGGAACGGTTTCCCAGGAGGAATATTCATTCCCGCGGTCAGGCTCCAACCAGCTCGAAGTTCATTATGCGATGCAGCATTTCCCTGATCCGGACGTCTATGAGTTAGCGCTGTATCAGGACGATGATGCCGATCATCTTATATATGTAAGACTTGTAAACGACGGACAGTAGCCGAGTGGTATAATTGGGTTATTCTTTTACCGTGAGTAATGGAGGCATACTAATGAGTCAATCTTTCAAGTATGATGTCTGCGTTGTTGGTGGGTGCGGACATGTGGGACTTCCTTTGGCAATCATGTTTGCCAATAGAGACCGTAAGGTCTGTGTATATGATATTAACGAGAAATCCATAGAAGGAATAAAAGCAGGAAAGCTTCCTTTCTATGAAGAGGGAGCAGAGCCTTTGCTTGCGAGCGCACTTGCTTCCGGTAATCTTGATTTTACTTCCAACGAACAGGTTATATCGGAATCCGAGATCATTATCGTAATCATCGGAACACCTGTTGATGAGCACTTGAATCCGAGAGTCGATGTATTGAAGAAGACTTTTGCATCGATGTCAAAGTATATCTCACACGAACAGCTTCTTATCCTAAGAAGTACCGTTTATCCCGGAGTTACGAAGAGAGTGAAGGATTGGCTCGAAGAGGACGGACACCTTTGTGATGTTGCTTTTTGTCCCGAGAGAATTCTGGAGGGTAAGGCAGTCGAGGAGTTGACCACACTTCCTCAGATCGTATCCTCTTTTACTGAATCGGGTGTTAAGAGAGCGTCGGAACTTTTCAGTCTGCTTACGGACGATATCGTTGTAGTTGAACCTCTCGAGGCTGAGCTTACGAAGCTTTGCACCAACGTGTGGAGATATATCAAATTTGCTGTTTCCAACCAGTTCTATACAATTGCCAACGACTATAATGTTGACTTCTATAACATCCATCATGCGATGACTCATAATTATCCCAGATGTAAGGATTTTCCCCGTCCGGGATTTGCTGCCGGTCCCTGCCTTTTTAAGGATACGATGCAGCTCGGAGCTTTCTATGATAACAACTTTAATCTTGGACATACGGCGATGCTCATTAACGAAGGACTTCCGAACTATGTTTGCAAGTGCCTTAAAAGAGAGTATGACCTGTCGAAGCTTACGGTCGGAATACTTGGAATGGCTTTCAAGGCGGAAAGCGACGATACACGTGAATCCCTGTCTTATAAGGTCAAGAAATTATTTGAGTTCGAGTCGAAGCTCGTTTTGTGCTCCGACCCTTATGTAAAGGATCCTTCCTTTGTATCCAAAGAGGAATTGATCGAGCGTTCCGATATAATAATCATTGCTACTCCCCACAAGGAATACAAGGATATAATCGTGGACGGAAATAAAAAGGTAGTTGATATCTGGAATATATTAGGAAACGGAGGAAAGATCTGATGAAGATTCTCGTTACGGGATCAGCAGGATTTATAGCAGGATACCTGGTTGATGAATTATTAAGAAATGGTCATACAGTTGTTGGCATTGATAACTACAGCAAGTACGGTCATGTAGAGAAGAGTTATGACAATCATCCGAACTACCAGTTCGTTGAGGGTGACGCCAAGGATACAGATCTTATGAAGCAGCTTATCGAGGATTGTGACCAGGTGGTTGCGATCGCTGCAATGATCGGAGGCATCACTTATTTCCATGAGTATGCTTATGACTTGTTTGCAGAGAATGAGAGGATAACAGCTTCAACTTTTGATGCTGCATTATGGGCATTTAAGAACAAGCATCTTAAGAAGATAAATGTGCTGTCTTCTTCCATGGTATATGAGAGTGTAACTCACTATCCGAGTGAGGAAGGTGACCAGAAGAATTGTCCGCCTCCGCTCTCGACCTATGGCTTCCAGAAACTGTCTTGTGAGTATTTTGCCAAGGGCGCATGGGAGCAGTATAAGCTGCCTTACACGATAATCAGACCTTTCAATTGCGTCGGTATCGGTGAGCAGAGAGCCAAGAATGAGAAAGAGATCATGTCGGGTAACGTAAAACTTGCAATGAGCCATGTTGTACCCGATCTTATCCAGAAGATCTATAAAGGTCAGGACCCGCTCCACATATTGGGAAGCGGTGAGCAGATAAGACACTACACCTACGGTGGAGATCTCGCGAGGGGAATAAGACTTTGTATCGAGCATCCTAATGCCGTAAACCAAGACTTTAACCTTTCCACACCTGTATCGACCACGGTAAAGGAACTGGCAACACTTATCTGGCAGAAGATCAACGGTGATAAGCCGATTTCATTTATAAGTGATACTCCTTACGAGTATGATGTTCAGAAGAGAGTTCCGTCGGTTCAGAAGGCGAAGGATCTGTTGGGTTTCGAGGCTGATACGGATCTGTCCACAACTCTTGATGAAGTTATCCCGTGGGTAACACACCAGATCGATCTTAATAACATCTGATAATTATGAACATAGAGAAGTTATACGATAACAGGTTCAGCGAGAGCGAACAGAAGACAAAGAACGAGATGTGGAAGGTGCTGTGTGACAGTTTCTTCTCGAAGTATATCCCGGAGAATGCAACCGTTCTTGACCCTGCCGCAGGTTACTGCGAGTTCATCAATAACATAACTATCAAAGGCAGCGGAAAGCGCATAGCATCTGATCTTAATACCGAGATGAAGGATCATGCCTCCCCCGGTGTTGAGACGCACATAGCATCTGCGGACAAACTTACTTTCGTGGAGGACAATTCCGTGGACGTTATCTTTATCTCCAATTTCCTGGAGCATCTGCGCTCGAAGGATGAAGTGCTTTCTGTGCTGACTGAGTTTAAGAGGGTGCTTAAGCCCGGAGGCGTATTCCTTGCGATGCAGCCTAATATCAGATTTGTTTATAACGAGTACTGGGATTTCTTCGATCACTATACTGCACTGTCTGACAGAAGTTATGCGGAAGCTCTCTCATTGGTAGGAGGCTTCAAGCTTAAGCAGATGATTCCGAAGTTTATGCCTTATACAACCAAGGGAGGACTTCCCGTAAATCCGTTCCTTGTTAAGATGTATCTTATGTTCAGACCCGCTTGGAAGATAATGGGTAAGCAGTTCTTCGCTGTTGCTGTTAAGGAGTAACATGATAGATATAGTTATTCCGGTTTATAACGAAGGCAAGAATATAAGCGTTCAGCTTGATAAGATTGGGGAACAGATACGTTCTGATAAGCGCGTTCTGATTGTTTATGATTTTGATGAGGATGACACTCTTCCTGTTGTTGAGAAACTAAGACCTCAGCTGCCTTATCCTTTGGAACTTGTTAAGAATAACTACGGGCGTGGTGCTCTTAATGCGATTAAAACGGGTCTCGAGGAAGCATCGGCTGAAGCGGTTCTTGTCATGATGGCGGATCTTTCTGACAGCATTGAGATCGTCGATGATATGTATAAGTTGATCAGTTCCGATGAAGCGGATCTTGTGTGCGGCTCGAGATACATGAAGGGTGGAAAGCAGCATGGCGGACCTAAGTTCAAGGGATTCCTGTCGAGGACGGCGGGAGTTACTTTGCACTTTCTCTCGGGCATTCCGACTCACGATGTCACGAACAGCTTTAAGCTCTACCGTAAGACGATGCTTAACGACATTACGATTGAAAGTTCCGGTGGATTTGAGATTGGAATGGAGATCACCGTTAAGGCTTACCGTAAGGGATACAGGATCAGGGAGATACCGTCGCAGTGGTATGACAGATCCGAAGGAGAGTCGAATTTCCATTTATGGAAGTGGCTTCCCAATTACCTTCACTGGTACTTTGCCTGTATCTTCAGAAGAAAGTTATGACTGCAGTTTTATCTGACAGATTTAAGAAGTTTGTCTGGAAGTTTATATACGGACTTCTTATTTTGCTTTTTGTATTCCGGGTGGTTGATATATTTATATCTAATCCCGTGATCTTCGATAATACGGGATATACACTCGATGCGTCCTGGATATATGCACTTAATCATCTGGATCAGATGGGAAGTGTATCCGGTAAGAATCTTTTCTTTACCTACGGACCTCTGGGGTTTCTTCTTTATCCTTTGGGAAAGAATCTTATACCTTCCATTATCTTCGCAGGGGTTCTGTCGGCTTTTGATTTTTATGCTTTATTTAAGCTGATAAAGGAACAGGAAAATTCGGTTATAAACGCACTTTTACTGGGCTCTCTTTCTTTGTTTGTTGAGACCGAGAGTTCTTTTGTTATCTTCAGTCTTCTTTTAATGTGTGTCACCGCTTTCAGGTTCAAAAAAGGAGTGTTCTCTTTTGGCCTTCTGTGTCTTACGACAGCGCTTCTTACACTCGTTAAGTTTGACCTTGCTGTGGTGTCAGGTTTGTTCATCGCGGCTTTCCTTGTACTTGCTTTAATTGACAAGAGTTTCCGTGAAAGAAACACATATAAGCATTTTGTTATCATGACGGCATTAACGCCGGTACTATGTGCTGTGTTCTATCTGATATATAACCCGTCATTCAAAGATCTGTTTAAGTACTACAAGAGTATGCTGTTGCTGTCTTCGGGTTATAGCGGTGCGATGACACGTGCCTTCCCGATAAATAAGACGATATATATAATCGCTGCGTTCCTTTTGGTCGGTGCGGTTTATGTGGTGATAATACTTTTCCGTAAAAAGATTTTTTACTCGGGTGTCTTCTGTATGATTCCGCTTTTATATGCGTACAAATCAGTTGTTGTCAGGGCAGACAGTGAACACTTCAAAGTGTCGTTCGGAATAGCGGGAATGGCGCTCATGCTTCTTTGTTTTTTACACCTTTTGGATACGAAGAATGCGTCGAAGGAATATCCTCTGTACCAGGTGTTTGTCATCTGTTTTGCACCGTGTTCCATAGCATACAGATATTTGTCTTCAAATCCGTCATTTGAACTTAAATTGATTTCCTATGATCTCATCGGCATATGTCTATTTGCCTTTGTATTTCTTGCAGTCAGGAAGTTTGGCCTTTTTAAGAAGATGAAGAAGGTTCAGACTATATCCACATATCTGGTACCGGTGCTCTTCATGTGTGTTTCCGGAATGCTTATCAGCAATCACTCAGGCGGATTGTTCTCGAATAGAGTTGTTGTCTATACAAGGCTTCCCGAACAGATTAGAAGTTGTATAGGGGACAATACAGTGACCGCTTATCCATGGGATATCCTGTGGGATGCCGAGGAAGATCTTAATTATGTTAATTATCCTTCCTTGCAGGCTTATGTTGCCTTTGATGAATATATAGATCACATGAATGGTGAATTCTTCACAAGTTCCGAGGCTCCTGAGTTCATAATATGCGAAGCAAAAGCAATTGATTACAGATTCTTCCCTTGGGAAGCGCCGGAGACTTACGGAGCCATCATGGAGAATTACGAGTATAGCGGATTGTCGCATCAGTACGAGGATCGCGAGATATTCCTCTTAAGGCACACAGATAACAATGATGTTTTTGAACCTGTTACCAGCGATTCATATTCATCGGGTATTCAGGATTTGATAGATCTTCCGTATAACGGAAACATGAGAACTATAAGACTCGAATTACATCAGCCTCCGATAGTTAAGCTTTACAGCCTGTTCTACCGCGTAAGACCTCTATATGTTGATATTACTTTCTCAGACGGGTCTGACATTAATTTCGTTATTATCCCGGGTTCTTATGGAAGAGATCTTCCTCTGGACGCTGTTTTGCCCGACGGATCTGAAGTGCATATAACGGCTATAAGATTCTGGGGACCGACGGCTGAGCTTTATGATCAGAACTTAACATATACTGTTACGGAATATGAGGCCACAAATGACTGAGGCTGAGAAGCCCTTGCAAAAGAAATCATCCGGGCTTTCCCTGGGGCTAAGATTAGTTGCACTCGCTGCAGCTTTTGCTGTCAGATTCTTTAATATCAACGGACCTTTATACTATCAGCCGCATTCATTCCGTCAGGCACAGACACTTATAACAGTTCAGAGTTTCCTTAACGACGGTCTTAAGATAATCGGGTACCAGACTCCCGTTATGGGACCGCCCTGGACTATACCATTCGAGTTCCCTGTTTATCAGGTGATCGTTTATCTGGTCTTAAAGCTTACGGGAATGCAAAACATCACTTTATGCGCGAATATAGTAAGTATCGTTATATTCATGCTCACGGCGGCCGTTCTTTGGAAGTTTATAAGTGAGTTTGTAAATCAAACCGTTGCTGACATTACTGCAATAGTGTTCCTGTTTATGCCTTACGATATCCTTTGGTCGAGAGCAGCACTGATAGATTATTTGTCAGTGTTACTGGCACTCGTTTACGTGTATTGTTCAATAAAGGTTTTAAACGGAAAAAGGAAATATGCTTTTGCTGCATTGATATCCGGTATCCTTGCTTATCTATGCAAATCCACAACGATGTTTCCTTATGCGTTTTTGCTTGGTGTGATAATTATTGTTCACTTCGTCCGTAAGAAGAGAATCGATTATTCCTTCGACACTTTACTGCTTATCGCAATATGCATTTTGCCAGTGATCCCGGTTGTGTTCTGGAACAGATATACAGATGCGGTAAAGCTTTCAGGCAATATCGGAATGCAGCATCTTGCTACGGGGAGTCTGAACTCGTGGTTGTTTGCTTCTCCGATGGAAAGACTGACGCCTGCGTGTTGGAAAATGATAGGATACAGGATCTACAACATGTGCGGACAGATGTGGATTCCGGTCCTGTTTGTTCTGTATCTCATAAACAGGAACAGACCGTTCCTTAAAAAGTTTCTCTTAAGCATTGTCTCGCCTTTGTTCGTGATAATAGTATGCTTCAATCTGTTCTATGTTCATTCCTATTATCTTATCTCGGTTACACCATTTCTCGCATTTGCCTTAGGACTCATGATATACAACCTGTTCCTTTTGATGCGGAGATTTACATTGCCTGCCGCTATAACTGCTGTGGTGATTGTAGTGTTGGGCGTCTTTGCTTCGGATACAATTAACCGCGACAAGATAATACATACAGATCCTGTTAACAAGAATTCATTCGATTACATATCAAGGATAACCCGTGAGGACGATTGTCTTATCATGAACGGATATGACTGGAGCCCTGTATATCTGTACTGTGCGGACCGTAAAGGTTATATGATCTGGGAATATGAAGACTACGATCTTGATTATCAGATCGAGAATGCCATAGTGCCGGACAAAGATATCTATAAGGCTATGGTGGGAAATGACATTGATCAGAGCCTCGCAGTTATTAATCAGTATCCTGATAACATTCAGTTTGTAGCTAACGATTATGATCTCGTCGCAAGATTTCTTCCTGAAGAAGCCGCTAGGGAATATCTGGGCGACAGCGGCACATGGGACAGGCTTGACCTTGAGGGGGACTGTCTGACAATTCAATCGACTGATAACACTTTACTTAAGATAGTACGTGATTCGGTTGACGGAGAGGATTTTATATACGCAGATGTAACCTGCGGCGACGGAACTGTGATAGAGACGCTGGTTCTTTACGCAGATGAATCTAATACAGCATATTTTGATCTTACGGGCCTTGAGGGCCCTGTAAGTATCCGCTTCTACGATGCACAAGTAGAAGTATATTCCACCAACAGACAGATAGATTATTTAAGCTTCTGAGTTTTTTCTGTTGACATCGATTTACACGGGTGTTATATTTACTACGACACGCGTAGTACGATAGTCGAAGGAACGACAGATAAAGTATATCGAAAGGGGAAGCATCATGGCTGAGATAAGCAGCGACATCATTAGAGGATACAACGACACGATCATCTTGTATCTGCTTCTTGACGGCCCGTCTTACGGATATGAATTGTCCAAGAGGATAAGGACCAATACAGATGAGAAGTACATCATCAAGGAGACAACTTTGTATTCGGCTTTCACGAGAATGGAGAAGAACGGATATATCGAGTCTTTTACGGATGAGGTCTTATCAGGGGGAAAGAAAAGGACATACTACAGAATCACGGATTCAGGCAGAGCATATTATCAGGCTAAGTGTGAAGAGTGGAATCTGACAAAGGAAGTTATAGAGAAGTTTATTGTTAAGTGAGGTGGGTTAGAAAATGAATACCATAAGGAATTATCTTGATAACATGTTCCGCAATCTTCCCAATACGGAGGAAGTGCGCAAGGCAAAGGCGGAGCTTCTTTCGATGATGGAAGATAAATTCGAAGAACTGACAAACGAGGGGAAGACTGAGAATGAAGCGGTAGGCATCGTTATTTCTGAGTTTGGAAATCTTGATGAAGTTGCGCAGTCGATCGGCCTGTCGATGGAGATTAAGAATAATGCAAAGCCTGCGAAGCCGATGCTCACGCTCGACAGAGTAAAGGAGTATCTGGGAACAGTAGGAACAAGATCACTTCTTATACCTCTTGCAATAGCATTATGTATTCTGAGCGTTACATGCCCTATGATGACTGATCTGATTGGCATAAGTGATGCGTTGGGTGTTTTCGGATTCTTTGTATTTATCGCAGCTGCAGTTGTGTTATTTGTAATATCAGCATCCAAGAACGGTGAGTTCAAAGAGATTAATGAAGACCAGGTATCATTAGGTATTGAAGTATCTGATTATGTAAGAAATGAGAGAGCACGTTTCAAGCCCACTTACAGCATGCAGGTTGCCATCGGTATCGCTCTTTGCATCTTGAGCGTCAGCTGGCCTGTCGTCGTTGATGCAATCGGATTAGATGATCTGGGCGGTTTTGTCTTTTTCTTGTCAGTTGCAATCGGAGTATTTCTCATCGTATCGGCTAATGTCCGCATGAACGGCTACGACAGACTTCTTGAGCTTAATGGTTCGGGAAGCATGAGTGAGGAATTCATTCCTAAGTCCGACCGCAAGGTAAGCAAGGCCCCTATTGTTATCAGCATCATCATTGCTGTTCTCGTGTTGGGAGTCGCAGCAGTTATAGGAATCGTTAAGGTAACGAAGATCTTCTTCGGAGACAATGATAAATACACATACGTTTATGATATTGATTATGATGATTCCGGCGTGATCGACACGATCTCTATAGACGCGGAAGCGTGTTCAGTAGTTATCAGCACAGGAAGTGTGAGCTCTATAGAAGCAAATTACGAAGGCGCAGAGGATCTCATGCCCGAGATTACATACGATGAAGGACAGCTTTTGATCTCACAGCATGTTAATAGTAATCAGGACATCGGAGTTTTCAATAACGGTCCCGAGGTCGTGATCACAATACCTGAGGGCACCGAAGTAGGCGACATTAACGCAAACATGGATGCCGGTAATCTCGAGCTCAATTATCTGACATTCACCTGCATGACGGGCGAACTTGATGCAGGTAATATCGAGATCAGGAATTGTACGGCTGATACGGTAAGGATTAGTACTGATGCCGGCAACTATGAGCTTGAAAACAGCGCTATCAATACACTTGCTCTTGAAGCGGCTGCAGGTAATATCGAACTGTCAAATATTGACTTCGAGATTGCTAACGTCGAGTCTGACTTCGGTAACATCGAGATAAGTGGTATTGATGACATCGGTTATTATACAATTGATATTGAAAGTGATCTTGCAAATGTTGAGGTCGCCGGTGTAGATGAGGGTGGAAGTTATCACAGTGAAGGCACGGGATCCGGTGTGATCACTGCTACATGTGATGCAGGAAACATAGAGATTGGATGAGTATGACAATTATCAAGAAAACTCTTGCTGTCACAATGACTGCGGCAATATCACTTGCCGCGGTCGTTTCATGTTCGGGGGTTGAAGAGGAAAGCCCCAAGCCCGTTTACGAAGGCACAATAGGACAAAAGATAGACGCATTCTATCAGGACCATATAGATACAGCAGCCGGAATGGCGGTCGCCGTCTTCGATGAGAACGGAGTCAATTATCAGGGCTACTACGGTTACTCCAATCTCGAGGAGCAGACCCCTGTAGATGAGAATACCGTGTTTGACTGGGGTTCATCCACTAAGACCTTGGTGTGGGTGAGCGTCATGCAATTGTGGGAACAGGGAAAGATCGACCTCGAGGAGGATATCCGCGTGTATCTTCCCGAAGGCTTCCTTACAAACTTAAAGTATGACACTCCAATCCGCATGATCGATCTGATGAATCACAGGGCCGGGTTCCAGGAATACTACACGGATATGTTCCTGCGCCCGCAGTATGATTTCCTGTCGCTTGAGGATGCTCTTCAAATCGATCAGCCCGTGCAGATCTTCGAGCCCGACACCGTAACCGCATACTCGAACTGGGGTGTCGCTCTTGCAGGCTACATCGTGGAGCGCGTTTCCGGGATGAGCTTCTGTGATTATGTGCATGAGAATATTTTCGAGCCGCTTGGCATGGAGCACTCCGCTCTTGCTCCTGACTTGAGTGATAACGGGTGGGTGCGCGGGCAGCGCGAAAATCTGATGTGCTATGCGGGGAAAACACCCCTGGGTAATGCGTTCTATCTTATTGAGCTTTATCCAGCGGGTTCGTGTGTGTCCACGCTTGAGGACTACATTACTTATGCTTCAAGTTTTGTTCAGGATGAGTGTCCTTTGTTCGGAGACCCGGGTACATTCGATGTGATGATGTCCGCGACATCGTATTACGGCAACACCGGTGTGGTGAAAAATGCCCACGGATTCTGGGCGCTTCCTTATGGCAGCAATACTTACGGACACGGCGGTAATACGCAAGGTTGTTCGTCTTACATTACATTCGATCCTGAGCAGCAGACGGGTGCGGTCGTCATGACGAATCAGCTTGGCGAAGGTTACTTTAACGGTGATATGTTCGAACTTATCTATGGTGAGTCCGCATGGGACGGGCCGGCAGCAGACGGCTTGCAGGAAGGCTTTTATCATCCGGCAAGAACTGTCCTTAAAGGTCACTTCAAGATAATGGGAGCAGCTTATGTAACGCAGGATGAGCTTTCTGATTTTGCGTGGTCTTATAACGAGAATGACGGCATAGCGAAGATAGAGTATCCGTATGGTGATTATTATCTTGTTCCGGCAGGTGCGGCGCTGTTTGAGGTGATACTGATCTATAGTGCGGTAATAGGCGTCATATTTGCGGTAATAAGTCTTATCGTGAAGCTTATAAGGTTTATCATCGGCAAGATCAGAAAGAAGCCCTTCTCGGTACCCTTGGGAAGGTGGAGTGCAGCAGTATCTTTCATTGAGGTCCTGATCGTATTTAATATAGTTTTGTTGGCCGTTCTTATTACCGCGTGGGTGCCTCATAATGCTTATCTATGGATATTCCCGGTAATTACTGTGTTTATGGTTATGCTGATTATTCTTACTTCATATGGAATCAGGAATTACATCCACAAGCGTAAACAGATGTCTGTGATAAGAAGAATCTACAATGTCCTTGTATCTTTGTTTGCGGTAATTGATATCGTATTGCTGATATATATGCAGATCTGGCGCTGATTCCGCACGGTTGTAAGTATCCTCAAAATCTTTTAATATATACACATTACGGATTTAAGAGGATAAGAATATGAATATTAAAAAGATAACTGCGCTTACTTTGGCAATATCTGTTGCGGCTCTGTCGGGCTGTGCGGTAAAAACCAGGCAGGACGAAGAGCAGATAACCTCTATACCTGAACAGTTTATAGAGTCTTTCACAAGCGGAGATGATGATACTCTCGATGATCTCGTCGAGGGAGGCGATGCAAGACGTTATTTGGAGTTCCTGCTGGACCTTGACGCAGACAATCACGATATCATTATTCATGCGATTTCTTTAACGGAGATCGAGGATGTTGAGATACTTGAGATTGATAAACGTGAGGGCACTGCAAGAGCTAAAGTTACTATGTCCTACATCGATATTGATGATTTTGTTGCTTCGATGGTAGGCACACAGAACCCGTTTTTCTCACAAACTTTATATACAAGTGATGAGTACATTGAAGCATTGGATTCATTTGATAAGGATGAGAAGACCATGAATCTGAACTTCTCATATGATGAGAGAGATGAAGCGTGGGTTCTTAATAAGACTTCTGCAAGAAGACTGATAAAAGTGTTTGCTTCGTTGATGGGCCAATTCATTGTTCCCGTAAGAACAACGCCTGGCCAGGCAGAAGAATTGGCGATAACGGCATTTAATGAACTCGCATCTTCTGCGGGCACCTCTTTCATCGATCTGGGTCTGACGGATCTTCGTGTTTATGATCATATGTTTTCTGCTCAGCAAGGACCGGAATCAGATGCCGCTGCCGCTGAGTTTGTCGAAGCATATATGACTTATATCATGGAACATAACGCACAGTTTGAGGCTGATGGTTATGATATTTACGTTACGGGTTCCGCTCCTTCGACGGATTATCTTTGTGAACAGTTAAATTCCAGAGAGTTTCTTATCAACTATTATATGAACTACATAAGATGTTCGAATCCGGATGCGGATATGGAACAGATACTTGATTCTCAGGCGGCGTTGCTTTATAACACTTTGGCTCAGGCGATACCTGATGCTGATCCTGAACCTTACGCATTGGATTTTATGTATGATCCGTATTCGAATGATCCCGGCATATGGTTATCAGACAGTCTGATCATAGAACCTGATGAAGATGCGTTCGGTCCTTCGGAGGATATGATCCAAAGTTGTACGGAAGCTGCAATCGAGCGTCTCTATTCTGCAGGTGAGATTACGCAGGAACAGTATGATTCCCTGATTAACAATTTAACTTCCGATCCTTCTTTTGAAAATCCCAATCATCCGAACCAGGCGGTTGATACATATGAGGAAGTTCCTTCATGGTGTGAAGATAACAGCATCGTGTATGGCTATTCATCCCCTGATGAGAATGGGTTCTATATGCACTACTCGAAAGAGCCCGGAGTACTTAATACCGTAGGTTACTGCTTCGAGGATGATGGTCTTTATATCACCAACTACTATGATCTTACATTTAATGTGGGAGATTCGTTTGAGGTTGACTGGTGGATTGACGGTGACCAGATCGTTGATGCCCAGATTTTGCATGTAACGGAACCCTTTACACATGAGGTCGAAGTCTTCCTTCCTGCTGACGAATACGATGAGGACTCCTACATCGAGATGCGTCTGTGGGAACCCGGGCATAATCATGTCATCTCGTATGTAATACTTACAAGATAAGCTTATCGGGGGGGAGTAAATTGTCTACTTTGGAATCTTCAAGGCAGGATGCCAAGTTTGATCTATGGGAGCGTAAGCTTCTTGATCTGACTGCCCGTAATTCTCTTCTCAATGTGAAGATGAAGGGGAATACCATTCCGGTAATCACTTCTTCTTCGGCCAAGATAGAGGACCTTCTTTCTGCGGAGAAGGATTATGCGATCCTTTCTTCAAAGAATGAGGAGAACGGTGAGCCCAAAGATACTGAAGCGGGACTTGCAAACGGAGAACTCTACTCCGATCTTACCGAGTCGGAATTAGCAGAAAGACTTAAAGCTTTATACAGGAATTCGAGAACCGCGATAGAGGAAGATGGTGCCGGAACTCTCTTCCTTGCCTGCGGGCTTCTTAAGTGGATAGATGAGAATAAAGAGAACACTTATTACGCACCGATAGTTCTTGTCCCCGTGGAACTTATAAGGAAGTTTGGCGTCGGAAGATATGTGATGCGTAAGACGGACGGTGATACGGTCGTCAACATAACTCTTACCGAGAAGCTTCGCAAGGACTTCGATATTGATATAGATGAACTGACGAAGCAGGATATACCGCAGGATGAAAGCGGCGTTGATGTGCAGGGTGTATTCGATACACTGAAGAATGCTCTTGCATCCAAGAAGGACTGGGAAGTAGTCGACTCGTGTGTTCTGGGGATGTTCTCGTTCTCACAGTTTGTAATGTGGAACGATCTTCATAATCACCGTGATGAGATCGCTCAGAACAAGATAGTAAAAAGCCTTATTGAAGGCAAGCTTACATGGGAATATGAAGACATGGAAGCTCAGGCCGGAGGATTTAAGGATGAGTCGGAAGTATATCTTCCCATAGCAGCTGACAGCTCACAGCTTTATGCAATCTACAAGGCGGGTAAAGGGGAGAGCTTCGTCCTTCACGGCCCGCCGGGAACCGGTAAGTCACAGACCATAACCTCAATGATCGCGAACGCTCTTGTAAGCGGCAAGAGGGTGCTTTTCGCTGCGGAGAAGAAGGCGGCTTTGGATGTTGTTTACACGCGCTTGAACAAGATCGGTATCGCACCTTTCTGTCTTGAACTTCACTCGAACAAGGCGGTGAAGGGCAAGGTCCTCGATCAGCTGAAGGAGGCTCTCGAGGCTAAGGTGAAAGCGCAGGACAGCGGCGAATATGACAAAATGCTCGCGGATATAAACGCGCGTAAGGCTGAGCTTGATATTTACATCGATGAGCTTACAAAGCGCCGTGATTCCGGCTACACACTCTATGAATTGATGAGCATCTATGCGCAGAATCAGGATGAGACGGACATCATACTTGAGGACGGATTCGCGGATGGCGTGACTGAGGACAGGATCAATGCTTCGGTAACGGCGATAGGCGAGTTGATCGCGGCCGGACGCGGGATGAGCGGTGTATTGCCGTTTGTTAAAGCGACTGAATACAGTCAGGATAGCAAGATAAAACTTGAAGGCGAACTTAACGCCCTTCTTACAAAGACGCAAAACCTCGAGACCGCATTCACGGCTTTAAGAAACACATTCCCGGGTATTGAAACCGGCAATGATCTTGCCGCGGCAGGAAGGGCGGCGTCAAAGATAGAGGAATTCTTTAATGCACGTAAAGCTATCCTTCTTGACTGGGATGCGGGTTTCCTTAAACAGGATGCGGACACCCTTAAGAATTCGTTTGATGCCGCTTCAAAGAAATGGGCGCTTTTAAGATCATCAGCGGTTAAGAAAGTCTATGACAAGGTTAGTGCATTCGATAAGAATAAGAATGCGAAGGATGATCTCGGAAGACATATTGATGCGCTTAAGGCATATAAGGACAGATTCAAGGCGATGGGCTTCGATGTTGAGGGCGGCATAGCGCCTTCGCTACCGGAGTTTAAGGAGGCGTACAGTCAATTTGAAGACGCGTCTTCACCTGTATACGGCAGACTTGTTATCGATGAGCTTAAGCCGGGATCAGGGGTGAGCTTTGAAGACATAAGAAGCATCATCAACAACGTACGCTCGAATGAGTCTCAGATAAGGCCGAAGACTATCTTCAACAGGGCCGCATCAAACTGCAAAGAATTAAAACTCGCATCTGTTATAAGAGCTTTTGAAGAGGGCAGGCTGAACGAGGAACAGCTTACGCCCGCGTTCAATAAAGCGTGGTCAAAGCTTCTTATCTGTGAAGCTATAGACGGCTCCCCGACCTTGTCGAACTTCAGCGGCAAAGTGTATGAAGAAAAGATAGCACAACTTAAGAAGATCTCTGATGAATTCGAGAAGATAACGCGACAGGAAATTTATCTTAAGATCGCAAGAAGGATGCCTGACTTCTCGATAAAGGCTGCTGCCGCATCAGAACTCGGTAAGCTTCAGCGTGCGATAAAGAGCCGCGGAAGAGGACGTTCATTAAGGTCGTTGTTTACCGAGCTTCAGGAGCTTATGCTGCAGCTTACTCCATGCGTTCTCATGAGTCCGAAGTCGGCAGCACAGTTTGTTGCCCCTACCAAGGAACCGATGTTTGATCTTGTTATCTTCGATGAGGCGAGTCAGCTTCCCACGAGCGAAGCTGTCGGTGTACTTGCAAGAGGCAGGGAAGCGATAATTGTCGGTGATCCGAATCAGATGCCTCCTACATCGTTCTTCAAGGAACAGTCCTTCGATGAGGATAACTTCGAGTACGAAGATCTGGAAAGTATCCTCGACGATTGCCTTGCGGTCGGTATGCCGCAGTCAAGACTTCTGTGGCACTACAGAAGCCGTCACGAGAGTCTTATCACATTCTCAAACAAGTCATTCTACGAGAGCAAGCTTTATACTTTCCCGTCAGCAGATGACAGGAAGTCGCGTGTGACTGTTGTTAAGTGCAACGGTGTTTTCGACAGTGGTAAGACGAGAACTAACGAGGCGGAAGCCCGGGCGGTGGTCGAGGAACTCATCGCAAGAAGCAAGGATCCCGATAAGTCCGGATACACATGCGGTGTCGTTACCTTTAACATACAGCAGCAAAACCTTATCGAGGATATGATAGATGAAGCCTGCATAGCAGACGAGCAGTTCGAGAAGTGGGCTTACGGCGGAACTGAGCCGGTATTCATAAAGAATCTCGAGAACGTGCAAGGTGACGAGCGCGATGTAATCTTGTTCTCGGTAAGTTACGGTCCGGATCCGGACGGCAAGGTGTCAATGAACTTCGGTCCTTTAAACAGGGACGGCGGATGGAGAAGATTGAATGTAGCCGTCACGAGGTCGAGGATTGAGATGAAGGTGTTCGCGTCGCTGTCTCCTGAACAGATGCGCATCTCGGAGGCGACACCGGAAGGCGTCAAAGCATTCAAGCGTTTCCTTCAGTATGCAGAGGGCGACACGCTCTGGGACAGTGACCTGACGGGTGCGGCCTCTTCGTCACCTGTTATCGACAGGACAGAGAACTACCGCGGTGTGGCGCGGAACATAAGCGCCCGCCTTCTCGAAAAGGGTTACAACACCGACCTTAACGTCGGTAAGTCCGGCTTTAAGGTGGATATCGGTGTTTACGATAAGAACAGCGAGGGAAGTTATTGTCTCGGCATCTTGATAGACGGAGCTTCTGACGGCAATTCGTCTTCCGCGGTAAGAGAGATCGCACAGCCCGCCACGTTGAAGGGACTCGGCTGGAAGATCAAGAAGGTCTGGTCGATCGAGTGGTGGGAAAACCCTGATGCGGTTATCGATGAGATTATTGAGGCGATCAATTCCGTTGATGAACCCTTGAAGGAAGAACCGGAACCTGTTATTGAGCAGTTGCCGGAAGATACGCAAAAAAAAAACTGAAAATTTAAGTGCACCCGCAGGTCCTGTTTCTTACATAAAAGCGGAGGTCACACTGCCGCCGCTTACAGGGCAGCAGTTTGCCGATCCTGTTAACATCAGTCTTCTTAAACGTGAAGCGGTCAAGGTCATCGAAGCTGAAGCTCCCGTTAGCATGGATACTCTTATGGACCGTCTGTGCGAGGCGTGCGGCATCAAGAGGAAGACTAATCAGGTTAAGGAAAGATGCTATTACATCTGTAAGGAATTGAAGCTCGGCCAGTCTGTGGAAAATCTTACAAAGAAAAAAGACAGCAATTATTCTGACCCCGGATACGAGAAGCTGTTCCTTTTTGCATCGCAGGATGATGTGGGGAAGATTACGCAGACTTTCCGTGTTCATGAGGATAAGAGCACATTAAGAGAGGCTAAGGACATATCCGTTGAAGAGGCGGCGTGTGCTGCCATATACACGGCGAGAACACAGATGGGGATGCCATACGAGGACCTTCTTGTTGAAGCGGGAAAGGCGATGGGGCTTCCCATGAGTACTCCGACTTCCAAGCTGCTTTTCGCGCAGGCGGTTGACCTTGCGGTTATGCGCGGCGAACTTACCCGCGGGGACAGGATTGTAAAGTAAATAAGTTTATAATAGAGGCAGTAATACTTCGGAGGTTCTGATGGAGAATTCAAACAACAAGATGTCCCTTCACGAGATATTTTCTTTGCATGAAGATTCTGCATCTCACGAGCAAATACGGGACCGTCTTCTTAGCGGCGGACGCGTTACCGGTCCTAATATGATCGTCATGATTTGTTCCATCGCTATCGCATCTGTTGGTCTTAACATGAACGCTACCGCTGTTATTATCGGCGCGATGCTTATATCGCCTTTGATGGGAAGCATACTCGCGATGGCATACGGTTCGGTGTCTGCAGATCTTCCTCTTACCGAGAGACATTCGATAGGCTTTGTTTTCCAGGTGGCAGTAAGTATTATAGTTGCCACGATTTACTTTTGGTTATCACCTGTTAAGGAAGCAACTCCCGAGATAATAGCGAGAACGAATCCCACCATATTCGATGTTATAGTGGCGGTGTTCGGCGGCATCGCGGGAATTATCGGACAGACCCGTAAGGATAAAGCGAACAATATCGTTCCGGGAGTCGCTATCGCGACAGCACTGATGCCGCCTCTGTGCGCATGCGGTTACTCTATCGCGAACGGAAACTTTCATATGTTAGGCGGTGCGGCGTATCTGTTCCTTCTTAATGCATACTTTATCTTCACGGCTGCATCTGTTATCCTGTCGCTTCTTAAGATTCCGCGCGTGCAGGAACTTACCGATAAGCAGTGGAGAAGAAAGAAGCATGCGATGATAAGAAATACGATCATTATCGTGATCCCGAGCATCTTGCTTGCATTCAGAGTCTTTGCTGATTGATTTTTACAGGAAGCCCCAATAATTACGGAAAGTAGTATTAATCTTCGTAAGTAACTGTGAAGATGACATTCGTGCCGTCTTCGCCATCTTCAGTCACGGATTCGAGGTGAATGCCGCGGGCTTCGATGTCGTGTGACCAGTACGGGTGTTCCCAGACGCTTTCAAAATCGACGAAGATGAGATCCTGAAGGTCCTGATAGGAGACGCCTCCTTGTGACAGGTAAAGATCGGCAATGCCGCCGACTAATCTCGCGAACTGTTTCTCTGACCATGCGGAACCGAAGTATATGTAGTCCGAGCAGACAAATCCGCAGACATTGTCGTTACGGTCGGTAAGAACTTCAAAAGTATCTGAATAAGGAAGGTCGACATATTGTGCATATGTCATATCGTTGGTCGTAACTTTCTGCACGGCTTCAACTGCGGGAACATAGTTGTCGTAGAATTCACGCTTTGTTATATCGCCAGTGTGGGGGACGAGGGAGACGGTGACAGAACCGATTCCGCCGACGATGAAGAAAATCATCGCAACAAAGGTTGCAAGTGTTCCCAGGATACCGAGTGTGATATACCCGGCGGTATTACCGCGCTCATATACTGCAGAGTCGCGTTCCCATACGCCTTCTTTTTGTATGAGGAATCGTCCTGTTTCAAAGATAAGAAGAATGGTAATGAATAATCCCTGTCCGCACAGAAGCACCATGCCTGCACGGTAGAAAGACTGTCCCCAGGTAAGTTTTTCCCCATTGGTTGAAAGGACGCGAAGTCCGGTAATAAGTTTACCCAATGTAAAACCGAACAGACGGATCATTATAACTTCTGATATGAAATAGCAGATAACGGGAAGGATAGAAACAAGAAGCAAGGAAATAACTTCATCTTCAGGAGAGGACGCCTGAAGTGAATGTCTGAACAGTATCACGAAGATGACCTGCCAGAAGCAGAAATCAAATATTCTCGCGACCGATCTTCTTCCTATGCCTGCATACTTGTAATCAGATGTATCCATAGCATAGATACTAACACATCATTAAAACTTTTAACCCGAATCGTAAAAAAATCTACAACTTTTTGTTTTCTCACACAGTACAGATTCAAGGACAGGTAAATCTTGTGAGAAATTTCAACTTTTCCGATATCAATTTCAATTTAATGCTTGAGGCAGATATGCGATTCTCCTTACAACAGACAATCCGAAGCGATTGCAAACTACAAAAGGAGAACGAAGTTATGAAGAAGAAAATCGTCTCAACATTATTAAGTGCAGCTGTTGCAGCTTCCATGACAGGATGTGCTCTTGCACCTCAGGCACAGGAGAGTGGTGCGGCAGCAACAGGAGAACTTCAGGTAGGTATCGTACTTCCTACACGTGACGAGCCCAGGTGGATCCAGGATGAGGCATCATTCACATCCATTCTCGAGGACGCAGGTTTTACATCCGAGGTTCTCTTCTCACAGGGAAGCTCCGCTACTGAGCTTACAAACGTAGAGTCACTTATCGAGAAGGGTATCGACGTTCTCGTTATCTGCGCTCAGGATGCTACGGCAGCTGCACAGGCAGTTGAGGTCGCACATGAGGCAGGCGTAGAGGTTATCTGCTACGACAGACTTATCACAGACACCGAAGCAGTTGATTACTATGTTACATTCAACAGTTATGATGTTGGTGTTCAGCAGGGCCAGTATCTTATCGATGCTTACGAAGGTCAGACAAATGTTCCTTTGTATCTTTACGCCGGTGCTACAACAGACAACAATGCTTTCATCTTCTTCGCAGGCGCATGGAGTGTATTAAGCTCAGCCGTTGAGTCCGGTCAGTTCACGGTTGCAAACTGCGACGCTATCGCTCCTTACATCGGACAGACTCTCGACGTAACAGAGGATCACGAAGCACTTTCGAACATTCTCGGAACAATCACGACAAACTGGGATTTCAATACAGCTAAGTCTTTGGCAGAGGCTAATCTTGTTACTAACGGTGCTGACCTTAAGGGTGACTGCGCTATCCTCGCTCCTAACGACGGTACTGCAAGAGCTATCGCAGATGCTTTCAGTGCAGACGCTGACGTAAGCTCATTCGTTATCACAGGTCAGGACTGCGAGACAGCTTCCCTGGGCTACATCTGCTCCGGTCTTCAGAGCATGACTATCTGGAAGAATACATCTGAGCTTGCATCCACAACATGCGACATGGTTAACGCCATCTTGAGCAACAACGATCCTGCAACAACAACAACTTACGATAACGGTTCCATCTCCGTTCCTTCAAACGAGACACCTGTTACCGTTATCACTCTCGAAAACATAAATGCGCCCATTGACGCAGGTTATGTAGACGCTGCTGACATCGAAGGCTATAACGGCTGACGATCATAATGCCCGAGGGGGCTTTGTTCAAAAGCCCTACCAACCATACCAAAGCCCCCTCCTTTCTTAAAAACTAACTAATGAGAGGAAACAGATATGAATGACGATTATATCCTGGAGATGAGGAATATAACGAAAGAGTTTCCAAGCGTTAAAGCATTAGACAATGTAAACTTCAAAGTAAAAAGAGGCGAGATACACTGCCTCGTCGGAGAGAACGGCGCCGGTAAGAGCACACTCATGAAGGTCTTATCCGGAGTTTGGAAATACGGCACCTATACGGGAGACATCGTCTATAACGGACAGGTGCAGCAGTTCAGAAGTATTGCAGACAGCGAAGCAAAGGGAATCGCGATAATCTATCAGGAGCTTGCTTTGTTCCCGGAGCTGTCGGTATACGAGAATATCTTCTTGGGTCATGAGATCACGAATGGCCGTACGATCGACTGGAATGAGACGATCGTAAAATCAAAAGAGTATCTTGATAAGGTGAGACTGTCGGTCGATCCTTCGGCTCAGGTCAAGACTCTTAACACAGGAAAGCAGCAGCTTGTAGAGATAGCAAAGGCATTATCCAAGAACTGCAGCCTTCTTATCTTCGATGAGCCTACGTCATCTTTAAATGAGGATGACAGCCAGAATCTGTTGAACATTATGAGAGAACTCAAGTCACAGGGAATCACCTGTATCATGATCTCTCACAAGCTGCGCGAAGTAACCGCGATAGCTGATACCATAACCGTCTTAAGAGACGGATCGACCATCTGTTCACTTGATGCGAAGACGGACGATATATCGGAAGCAAACATCATCAAGAACATGGTCGGAAGAACCATAGACGATATCTATCCGAAGCGTCTTGAGAAGAACATCAGTAATGTCGTCTTCGAGGTAAAGAATTTATCCGCCCAGGACCGTGCAACCGGACGGCAGATCCTTAAGAATGTAAGCTTCAATGTTCATAAGGGTGAGATCATAGGACTTCAAGGCCTGATGGGGGCAGGAAGAACCGAATGTGCACTTGCGGTATTCGGCAATCCTTATAAGTACAAGATCACATCGGGCGAAGTCTATATGAACGGACAGAAGGTACACTTTAAAAACCCGAAGCAGGCGATCAAGAACGGACTTGCGTATGTCTCGGAGGACCGTAAAGGCAACGGACTTGTACTTATCCAGGATGTTAAATACAACACGACGATCTCTAACCTTGATGAGCTTATCAGATTCGTCTCGATAGACGGCAATAAAGAGATCGGAACAGCTGAAGGATACAAGAAGGAGATGAACATAAAAGCGCCGAATGTCGCAACAAAGATAAGTACATTGTCAGGCGGCAACCAGCAAAAGGTTCAGATATCAAAGTGGCTGTTCTCACACCCGAAGGTTCTGATACTTGATGAACCCACAAGAGGAATCGATGTAGGAGCCAAGTACGAGATTTATTCGATCATGAACAGTCTCGTTAAACAGGGAATGAGCATAATCATGATCTCATCGGAATTACCGGAAGTACTCGGAATGTCAGACAGGCTTTACGTAATGAGTGAAGGTCAGATAACGGGAGAACTCCCGATCGAAGAAGCAACAGAAGAAAAAGTTATGGCAATGGCCATCAACGCTTAAGGAGGGGAAACAAAATGAGCAAGTCTCAAGCTATGACAGCCGGTACTCTTGTAACGGGTACTTCGCAAGGAGAAATGCCAAGCAGAAACAAGGTTGCTGATTTCTTCAAGGAAGTGGTATCTCTTATCAAGAATAACGCAGCAAGTTATATGATGTATTTCGCGCTTGTCGTTATCATGCTCGTGTTCCAGGTTTGGACTGAGGGCAAGTTCTTCACAGCGCAGAACATCTCGAACCTTTTTAATCAGGCAGCTTATGTGGCAGTTCTCGCTATCGGCATGACGATCATCCTCATACTTCGTCACATCGACCTTTCCTGCGGTTATGTTGCAGGTCTGTCAGGTGCAGTGGCGGCGATCCTCATGGAGAAGATGGGCGTCAATGTCTGGGTTGCGATGGGAATAGTTCTCGTTATGGGTCTCGCTATCGGTTTTTACCAGGGCGCCCTCGTCACCAAGGTCGGTATTCCTGCTTTCATCACAACACTTGCAGGTATGTTCATCTTCAGAGGACTTCTTACAAGATCTTTGGCAGGAAGCGGAACGATCATCGTTACCGATCCCACTTTCAAGGCAATGTGTCAGGGCTTTATCCCCGACTTTCCTAATAATCACACCGGCGTTCATATGGTCACCATGATCGTTGCAGTTATCGCTGTTGTTATCTTCAACGCTTTTACGATCAGATCACGTATGAACAGAGAGAAGTATGGCTTCCCGGTTGCATCGCTTCCCATCTTCTTCATGGGTAAGATAATTGTTTCCTTCGTAATCCTTCTTGCAGCATGGATGCTTGCTATCAACAAGGGTATCCCGATAAGCGCATGCATCGTTGCAGTTATTCTCGCAGGATATGCGTTCATGTTAAGCAAGACAAAGCTCGGCCGTCATATCTACGGTATCGGCGGTAACGATCAGGCTGCTGAACTGTCCGGTGTTGATGTTAAGAAGGTTACGATGTTCGCATTCTGCTCCATGTCAGTTCTTGCTGCAGTGGCAGGTTTCCTCTACACATCAAGACTGTCATCCGCAACACCTACAGCAGGTCTTGCATTTGAGATGGATGCTATCGCTTCTTCCTACATCGGAGGAACGGCAGTATCAGGCGGTGTCGGCAAGGTAACAAATGCGATAATCGGCACATTCGTTATCATGTCACTTACAAACGGAATGAACCTTATGAGTATCGATATTTCCTATCAGTACATCGTTAAGGGAATCATCTTCATCATCGCGGTAGCGTTTGATGTAAAGTCAAAGAGGAAATGACTTCTTGTTTTCATCATAACCTCCCAAAGAACTATAGCCGCGCGGGTGTTAAAAGGCCCGTGCGGCAGTTCTTATTCGGTGGAAGATATGGTTTAATAAGCGTGTAGGGCGTTGAGTTATGGAGGGCATTTATGTATACGGTCATAGTAGCGGACGATGAAGAAGAAATCAGAAGTGCGCTGGTTAAGACGATAGATTGGAACAGCCTGGGATTCAGGCTGGTAGGTGAAGCAAGTAACGGGGCAGAGGCCTTGGATCTTACAGAGAAGCTTTGCCCGGATCTTCTTATCACGGATATTATGATGCCGTTTATCGGAGGCATCGAGCTTGCAAGACAGGTGCGTGAAGTAAGACCTTCAACGCAGATAGTTTTTCTTACGGGATATGAAGTGTTCGAGTATGCCAAGAAGGCAATTCAGTACAATATCATAAGTTATCTTCTTAAGCCGATCTCATCTGAAGAGATGAGCCATGAGCTTGTGAAGATAAGAAAACTTATCGACGATAAGTTCAATCAGTTTAAGTCGAATGAACAGGCAAAGGAGCATCTCGACACACTGTCGTTTGTAATGCCTTTGGTACTCGACGGTTTTACTCATGTTAATGCAGTCAACAACAGCGGCAGGATAATAAGCGAAGCGGATAAACTCGGTCTTGTGGAACCCGGTGTCGATATATCCTACTGCATCATGGTGTCGAGCATCATCGATGATGAAGGCATCAATATAACTTCGAAGTCGAGCATCAATTCATTTAACCTGATTCTCGATAAATACTTAAAGCATGTAAGTTTCTATAGTGACGGCCGCGTCGTTACATTGCTATACGGTACGAGAAGAACTCTTGATAAGTACATTCATATTGCAGTTGAGGATATCGCGCAGAGCGTAAGAAGGATCATCGACTGCGCATGCTTTATCGGAGTGAGCAGAACATCCGACAGCATAACAGGTCTGCATGAACTTTATGTGGAAGCTATGAATGCGCTCTCGTACAACTACGATGAGGAAGGCAATGTAAGATATATCTCCGATGTCGAGAACGATGTGTTCTCTGATATCGAGAGATTCGAAGTCTTCGTTGCCGAGGAGGAAAGATGCGTAAGAGGCGGCTTGCCGGATGAAGCGGCGAAGGCTGCGGATGAACTGTTCGAGCAGATAGGCAATGTAAGCAGATATAAGTTAAGTGCAAACTTCATCGTTCCTAATCTTACGAGTTCGGTATATAAGATACTCTATGCCGTCGTTAACAAGGAACAGACGGATAAGCTTCAGGAAGAGTGTCCTTTGCAGATGGCAGACATCTCGGGCAACGTTCAGAACATAAAAGAGTACTGCAAGAAGTTGTGCGTTATGGCAGCCGGACTTGTTGAGGAGCAGTGCAAAAGCTCCGGTTCGAGGCACTGTAAGCTTGCGCTTGACATGATAGACAAGAACTACTCGGATCCCGATATCTCTCTTGTAAGCGTAAGCCGTCAGATAGCTGTAAGTCCGAATTATCTGAGTTCCATAATCCGTAAGGAGACAGGAAGCACCTTCATCGAGATTCTTACTAACAGGAGAATGAAGGCTGCGGAAGAGCTTTTGCAGTTCCCTTCTATCAAGGTCAAGGATGTCGCCATAAAGTGCGGATATGAAGACCAGCATTACTTCAGCTACAGTTTTAAGAAGGCAACGGGAATGTCGCCTATCCAGTACAAGAAGCAGCTGACGGAGTCCTGACGGGATGAAGAAAATCCGCAACAGGGTTGTATCGTTATCGAACGCCATGACACTCACTGTCGTGACGCTTGCGAGCCTTGCGGTTTTTATCGCGGCTGTAATCTTCAATGCGATGTTCCGCGACTACATGGAGAATATCGCGATAACGAATTCCGAGCAGTCGGTGGATCAGGTCGCAGTAACGATCAACAACTATACCGACGACATCATCGGAATAATGAATAAGCTCGCATACGATAAGGACA
>JAEEGL010665804.1_pt1 | contig 46996 bp, 98 predicted proteins | sample 9134231 | NCBI WGS metagenome assembly JAEEGL01 (sample SAMN16246548, study PRJNA631951) | gut metagenome | biome: gut microbiome; feature: rumen; material: fiber-attached | host: Bos | place: Iran: Karaj | collected 2018-10
AACGTATTAAAGATAATAAATGGGATTGTTAAGTTATGGCAAATAAATTAAAAGACACTACTGAGATTCTTGGCAAGATTAAGGAATATATTGGCCAAGGAGGTTTATTAGCATTTGAACATGGGTTCCGTTACCCACAATTCAAGATGCAAGGTTATAAGTATATCTGTACTTGTCTTTCAGATAGAGTGATGTATGGATATAAGAGATATCCGGCAAGTAATGAGAAGCGTACTTGCAATTATCCCCTCTCAATGCTGAATTATACTGCGCTTAAAAAGCTGTATGATTCAATGTTGAGATATGAGGAATATTGTAAGACTGAAGCATAGTATAGGTACTTAAAAAAGTACATTGTATTAAGAAAAATTAACTTAAATTATTTTCTTATTTCAATTATTTTTTGTACCTTTGCAATAACATATAATAAAAGGGAGTAGTTGATAAGCTATATAAGTCTTGTGAGATACAAGATGTTTGATGCTTACCTAGTCCGAGCCTGTAAAAGAAGCAGGCTCTTTTTTTCGCCGGGCTCGTAGCTCAGTTGGTTAGAGCAACAGACTCATAATCTGGAGGTCGTAGGTTCAAGCCCTACCGGGCCCACGAAATATTAGTATAAGTTGATAAAGATAGTCGATACTATCCCAAGGCTTGTATTAATTTTCAAGGACATAACCTTTTTAAATGGGTGTTGTAAGTGTATGGGAAGAGCACTTATAACACCTCATTTTTTTTATATTATTTAACTATAAAAATTTGTTTATTTCAAATATTCTTATTACCTTTACAATGTTTAATAATTAATACGTATTAATATGAGTAAAGAAACCATCAAAATGAAAGCCATTCGTATTAATCGAATTGGTATCAAGTAAGCACTTGCTCATGCTGAATGGGTTGCAAGCGCAAACCGTCACGTAATCTTGGAGAATTGGTATAAGGACGATGACGCAGAGTGTCGTAAAGCATTGAATAAGGCTCACAGAAGTCTTTCAAAGGCACGTATGATTATCCGTGAGTGTCAGCATCAATTGAGGGCTACAAAGCTTGAATTGCGCAAACTGAATCGTCAGCATGACTTGCGTATGATTGCTGTAAACAATTACATCTTGCACCAAATGAGTTGAAGAGTAGAAAAGTGTTAAAGAAGTGTTAAAAACGGCAAAGGATTTTCTTTTGCCGTTTTTTTCTTGTATATTTGCATTGTTGAAAAACGATAAGAAACAACGCCAAGGGCGTATTTACTGAGGGGTTGAGTTGATAGAGTACTATATCTAATATTGTTTTTCAATATCGCTGAGAGCTGAATATCGGTAAATGGATAATCTAGTAAGAAATTACAAAGGTTAAAACAATAGGTTCAAATCCTATCACAGCGGCTATTTGAGAGATACCAAAGAAACGGCGCAAGTCAGGACAAATGGGGTCTATGGTAAGTAGACTGATTCTCCGGAATCTTCAGGGGTTCGAATCCCCTTCTCTCAACAATATTTATATTAAAAAGGTTTTTACTTGACAGATACCAAAGAAATGGCGCAAGCTAGGACAAATGGGCTTTATGGTAAATAAAGCGACTCTTCGGAGTCTTCGGGGGTTCGAATCCCTCTCTGTCAACTATTTAGCAGATACCAAAGAAACGGCGCAAGTCAGGACAAATGGGCCTTATGGTAAATAAGGCGATTCTACGGAATCTTCAGAGGTTCGAATCCTCTTCTGCTAACAAACCATATTAATACCTCCTTTCTTGGTCGGTGACTAAAGGTAAGCAATTACCCAAAGTCATCGACCTTTTTGTTTGTCGGCGCACCAGCTCGTGCCGGTACGCCTTCCTGGTAAGCCCACGACAAAGGTAATAAATCTTTTTCAAATATCCAAATATTTTCGTCACTTTAACATTACTTTAACATTTGTGTTAAATATGTTAATTTACTTGCATAATCCAAATATTATTATTACCTTCACTACATAACAAATAAAGGAATAATAATATGAGCAAATTAACAAGGATTGGAGCCGTAGGGCTTGAATTAACACGTGAAGAGGTCATAGAGGCCAAAGCACTTATTGATGGCATTATGCGCAAGGCTCAGTGCCGTGAAGCAAATGAGTACATCGTTGATACTCTCGATTCAGTGAGCAAAACTTTGGATATACTTGAGTTGGATATAACTGCAACTTTGGAAGAGGAATGAAAAGATTATTAATATCTATAGCTGCGCTTGCATTGTCGAGCGCAGCATACTCTCAAAAATTGAGTGGTACATATCTCACAGAAGAGTGTAATACGAAAACCGCTGATGGTATGACAAAGGTAACGTATACATTTGTTAACGATAGCCTTTATATTGATGCATACCCTTCGGGTTGTGGCATAGTTTCGATGAGCATTAAGCGTACTACGAGGGATTATGTCGCCATTGAGACCGTATATAGAGAGGATGAGCCGGAAATGGTGGCTTATATCAAAATTTATCATCTTGAATTTCTACCGTGCGCTTGGAATAAACACTGTCTTGCAGTATATAGGGATGGTGTTGTTGTAGATATAATTCGAAAAATTCCATAATTTGTTCCTTTTGTTTGTTTGTGGGGCTGCTCAGAAATGGGCAGTCTTTTTTTGTACCCACGCCTCTCCTGCTGCCGTCTTCCTGTATCCTGTTTTTCCCACTACAAAGGTAATAAAAAGGATTGATATATCCAAATATTTTTAGTTAATAAATGTTAATAGCATAAAAAAAATGGGTCATAAACTTAAAAGCTTATAACCCACTTATCTATAGAATGGACAAAAGAAGATTGTCTTAACGAATCTCCAGAATGGTTGATGGTTGTTCGTCACCGATTACAAACTCATCAGCATCAGCATCTTCTGCTTGCATACGTGCCATATCCAATGCTTCGCCCTCATTCTTGAAATCTCCTTCAACCGTTGTAGTGAAGGATGCAGTATAATTCAGTTTGATAGTATATTTACTCATAATTCGATAAAGTTAAAAAGTGTTACTTCCACATACACTTCTCCTTATAGTGCTTGGTCTTTTTATCAAACTCGATGCGCACACCGTCACGTGCCATTTCGTTAAAGGTCTGCATAATCTCATAAATTGTAATATCGTCCTTTTCCTCCAGTTTCATGTAACGGCGAATCTCGTCTTGCATTTCTGTGGATTTGTTAACGAATTCAATCTTTGGGAATTTCATACAATACTCGTTACCTCGATAATTGGGGCAATAAGCAAAGCCGTCATAAATCTCAAATGTCAGCTTGTTCTTGAAACCCAGTATCGTAAGTTCCTTTTCTGCTATCATCTTACCGTGTAGCAACTCCAAATCTTCTTTACTAATTCTTTCCATTTACGTTACAATTAAAAATCAATGTATAACGCAAATATACAAAAAAAGCGTGAAAGAAATAAATCCTTCACGTTAATTAATGTTAAACTATTGTTTTTTAGCCTTTTCCAACGCCTTGTCGAATTCTAAGCTTAAGTTATCTTCGTTCTTTAACAAAAGCTTATGAAACTCTTCCTTAACGGTCTTTTGTTTGCCATTTACGTCAATTTTTACAACCGTATATTCTTTGTCCCCTTTGACCTCACTAGAGCCATTGAAACAAACCATTGTGTACTGTGGCAAGCCCTCAGTTAATTTAAGGGCTTCCAATAATGCACGCTTCGTAAGCCAAAAACTCGCCATATATACCTTATTTATCTAATTTACAACTTAATACCAAATAATCGCCCTTAATCTTAACATAGAGGTGGAAACCAATGCTATCAACATTGAATTTAATGCCAAATGGGTCACACGTTGTTGAAATCAACATAGCGCCACTCTCCGGTACGTTCTTATGGATAGTGTTCATAATACACTTACCATACTCATTGAGGTCCTCATACCTACTCTCATCTTCCCAACGGTCGAACATATTATAAAATGCGTTCTGTACCTTTTCGTTGTTGATGATGCTCTTTACCTTGTCTAATGTTTTTTGTTCCATAATCTATATCTCCTTTGTTTAACTAATGCAAAGGTAATAATAAAATTTGAAATCACCAAACTTTTTTTTAAGTTTAACACTTATTTAACACTCACACCTAAATAATATTTTATTATATTTACTATAGAAGTACATTGGTCCTTCTCGTGTTCTTAAATCATTGATAATTAACAAGTTGCATGTTTGGATGTTTAAAAGCTCATGTTTTACAGTTTTCCCACTGCAAAGGTAATAAAAAAGAACGAAACTACCAAGCATTTTTCAAATTTTAACATTGTTTTTAATACTCTTTAACAAAAATGTTAAAGTTATGTTAAAGTCTTAACAAAATGCTGTTTTTTTAAAAAAAAAGTATTACCTTTGCAACGTGAACAAATAAAAGGTATTTAATATGGTAAAACAAAAGTTGAATTACACCAAGACAATTAGAGAGTTGGGAATAGCTTATTTAGGCAATTATTCCCAGAGTGCTAAAATGGTTTATAGTGAAAATGCGGGCGTTATCACATATTGCTTGTATTTAGCCCCGGCTAATATGAGTGGCTATGAGGTTTGCCCCTGTAGTGAATTTTGCCGCAAATTTTGCCTTAATGGTAGCGGTAGAAATAAGGGTGATATTATTTTGCGTGGCGAAGAAGAAAGTCGTATTAATAAGTCTAGAATTAAAAAGACAAAATTATTCTTTGAGAATAAAGATTTATTTATGCAGCTTATAATAGCTGAAATTCGCCGTTCACGTAACTATGCAATTAAGCACGGTTTGGGGTTTGCTATTAGACTTAATGGCACATCTGATATTTCTCCAGAGGACTTTGTATATGAAGGAAAGAATATATTAGAAATATTCCCAAATATACAATTCTATGATTATACGAAAGTATATAGTAGAATTAACTTAATTGAAAAATACCCAAACTACGACTTAACCTATAGCTACAATGGGCATAATTGGGGCTGTTGTGAGCAGTTTCTTAGACGTGGCGGCAAAGTGGCTGTAGTGTTTGAAAACCAAGAAATGCTACCAATGGCCTTTAAAGGGTACCCAGTATGGGATGCAAACGGGTATGATATGAGGTACATGGACCCTAAAAGTCATATAATGGGTTTGCACTTCCATAAGACTGGTGCTAACTACGATTCAAATGGTAACTATATTAGACCAAATGAAGACTTCGTAATTAGGGATGAAAATCCTGATGTCGAGTGGTTTGCAGAATAAGGGTACTTAAGAAAGTACCCTTTTTACATTTATTAAGGTATTTTTAGAAATAATTTAAATATGTTAATTTTCTTGCATAATCCAAATATTTTTATTACCTTTGCATATGTAATCAATAAAATAAACATATAATGAGTGATTTTAAAGAATTGAGACCCGTACAGTTATCAATTGAACCACAGAGCCGATTACTGTTGGTTAAGCAAGGTGACAATGTAGTTAGATTGACACGTGATAGTGTAATTGCCATGAAAAAGCTTCGTAGAGGCGAATATAAAGAGGGCGTGTATACTTCTTCACTTGTGCCTCGAAATCGCTTCCAAGTGTCTGAAAATGGCTATATTAGCATCGCTTGCAAAGATGACATTGATAGCAATGTAGTTGTTATAGCTAATCACAGAAAGTTAGATGACCTTCAGCGTATTAGTGACTTTGTAGACAAGAATAAGGCACGAATAGCTTGGGAAAGAGAATTTAGGGGTAGATGGTAAAAAACCCCTAAATTTCCTTCTTTATTTCAATATTTTTTTGTATATTTGCACAAGATTAGATACATATTAATCTTGGGGCAATACACCTATACTCAGCACACAGCTAAGTGGTATCGTCTATATAGGTACTTAAATAAGTACTCATATGCACTGTGTGTTTAATCTTGCGCCAGGTATACTTGGTTGCCCCTTCTTTACTTGAAGAAGAGAATGGAAAAGATTATTAGATTTAGAAATACACAACCAATCACACTAGATGGTTTTATAGAAGAAATATTAGATAAACCTTCATGTAAGTACTGTCAGTATTTAGAAGACTGTACTGAGAACATGGGACAAGACGTTCTTGAGTGCATTGGCGATAGTGGATGTACCGCATTCGATAACTCCATTGTCGGCCTTAAAGAAATATACCTCAAGAAATACTGCCTCACCCCAACTAACATATAGGTACTTAATTAAGTATATATACTATGAATGATGGATATATAATTAAATTTAAAAGACCTGAAAATGATTTCTATGAGTATAAACAAAAAATAGGCGGATATACAGGAAATATAAAAAATGCATTAATATATCCACCTAATTCACCAGAAATGTTTGGGTCTTGCTTCTATATAAAATGGGCGCATCCTGAATGGAATGCTGAAGTAGTAGACTATAGAAATGAAATAGGTACTTATATAAGTACATATAAGACTAAATATACATTCAAAGTTATACTCGATAATATAGGTCTCCTACTAGCAATACCAATAATAATACCAGTAATAACATACTTTACAATAAAAGACTATATAATGAAAAAGCTTGGCTTAACTAAATATTAATATCTCATCTATATAAGATGGGATATTTTTTTATGCCCATATAAAAAATACCTACTACCATTTCGGATAATAGGTACTTAATAAAGTATATATATGCCTATGTTATATCTCAGGTACAGTAGCTATAACATTAGCTAATGTTCTTGCCTCTTCCACTTTCTTCTTTAATTCATCATATGTGGTACATACAATAAGGTCTTTTGAACCAGGCTTGCAAGCAATGTAACAAGAAGCAATTGGCTTAATCTTTGTATTGTCTTCCTCATTGATAAATAAACCACAATCATCAAGGAATTTATATAACCTCGTATAACGCTCAAATACTATTGGCTGACTCTCTACATCGCTCCACTCATAGAAATGAATCTTACAGAATGCGCCATAGTCATAATTGAAATTTTCACGATTATAATATGAGGCATATGTGTATTTGTATATATTAGGATGAGATTCTTGCCACTCCTTTGCAGCCCTCTCACGCTCTTCTTGGTCTCTCTTCCACTTCTCTTCACGCTCTGCCTTTTCACGTTCCTCACGCTCCTTGGTTAAACGCTCTATAACAGCAAAAGATGAGTTAATGTTACTCCTTATTTCAAATTCTTTAATGCTCATATCTATTAATCCGTTAATGTACGTGCTTCAACACCACTAGTAGCAACCTCAGGATATTTAACATCCTCTGGTAAGTCCTTCTCTACAGTCCAATATAAACCACCATAACTACTGTCAGTGATAATGGCAAATTCTCCATACTCCAAATCAATGGGGTCCAAACAACAGTGTATAACTCCCCAGTTCTTTAGATTGTCATAATCAGTAACACCAACAGCATAACCATGTTCATCACAATAATCGCTGAACTCCTTCAATGAATTAAATTCAATGGCGCTCATTTCATTGGTAACATCCGGGTAAAATTTAATATTCTTATATGCCTCTTCATAATTATCTTCGTCATCATCAGACCATTCACCATTCCTGAACATCGTCTTACGGTTCTTCCAATAATCATCATCATAGGTACTATATACCAAGTTACCCTTCTTCTTACCTCCACGCTTGCCACGCTTAGAAGATTTCTCAGACTTACTATTGTAGTACTTCTTATTGAGTTTCTTAAGCTGCTTGGCATTGAGTATTACACCCTCTTCCTCGTCCATCAAGTAATCATCCTCACCCATACAATCATACATCATACTCTGAGGCCAACCCTTAACACGATTACGCCACTCAGCAGCTTCACGTAACTCCTTCTGACGTTCCTCTTCATCTATACGCTCCGCAATGGGAATCATTACACGATTGATACAAGGCTTCTCACCTTCTATATCAGATAGGTCTAAAGTCTTCTGTAAACGCTTTAAATTCGTTGGATTGATGTACTTGAAGAACATAGCTTTTGTAAGCTCTGTAACCTTCTCTATGGCATCCCTCGTGAACTTCGCTCTTCCTTTTCCTTTATTATACATTACTTATTCACTTCATTTTTATATCCATATTTTAAGCAAATATACAAAAAATATTCCATAAAAACAAATAAGAATAGTTAAAATATGTTAACAACCTCATTATCAGTTAGTTAGCTCATTTTAACATAATTTAAGGGTATTATATCCGGATGTTAAATTTTAATTTTTTTCCGGAAAATAAAAAAATTTCCGGATTTCTGAAAAAATCCGGAAAAATTAGTAAATAATACACGTCTGACTGTTTTTTCTTCACTTTTTCGATGTTTTTCATATATTTATAAAAAGGGGGTATTTGTGTAATTAAATTTAATAAAACATATATTATGGATAAGCGTAGATTAAACAAAGAAGAACTTGAGAAAACCATATATAATTTATATGATAGTTCACTAGTCATTACAAACACAGATGAATATAAAAATATAAGAGATAATTTATCATTCACTTGTAAATATCATGGTGAATTTCTTAATAAATTATATAGTGTGTTAAATGGTTCTGGTTGCCCATATTGTAATTTAATAAAGAAAGCGTCTTTAATATTATCTGCTAATAAGGTAAGCAATGTAGTTAAAGACGGCAAGGTAGTATTAGACAATGGTATTAGTATAGGTATTAATGATTGCGACATTAACATATCTCTTACGGACAATGTGTATGATATATTGTCTTCAAATAGTATTATATATGATGATAGCAATGCAAAAGAAAGGTGGAAAGACATAGAAGGTTTTTCGAAGTATAAGGTTAGTACATTAGGTAAAGTAATGAACAAAGAAAGTAAAAGGTTTATAAATGGTTACAATATGGATAAAAGTAGTTATATACAAAAAATGATTAACCTATATGATGATAATGGTAAGATACATGGTATATTATTACATAGGTTAGTTTATAGTACATTTAAAGGTAAAATAACTAGTGATATTAACATAGACCATATTGATGGCAATTATTTAAACAACAGATTATGTAATTTAAAAGCTTGTGATAATATCAAGGATAACATCAATAATGAAATAACCGTTTTATCTGCAAAGATAAACGCTTATAACAGGAGTATGAATAAGAAAGAGGCTGTTAAGCACAATTATGATATTAGTTCTCTTGAAGGCGAAGAATGGGTTGATTTAATTGGTATGGAAGATTTATATGAGGTTAGCAATCTTGGCCGTATAAGGTCTAAAATAATTCCTATAGAATATAACAAGAATGGTGTAAAATTCACTGTTAACAGGGTCCCTAAATTACTTAAGCAACACAATAAATCCGGATATATGTTCATATCACTTGGTAGAAATAGTAAAAGGGCGCATTTACCTGTTCATAAAATAGTATATGAGTCTTTCAATGGTAAATTAAGTGAGGGACTAGAGATTGACCACATAAATGGTGATAGTAAAGATAATAGATTATGTAATCTTCAAGCGATTACTCATGAAGGAAATTTGAAGAAAAGAAAATATAAAAAGGATAGGCTGTAATTAGTCTATCCTTTTACCATTATTGGGTGTCCGTCTTTCATTCTATGGTGTACCACAAATCCGAATTTGGAATAGAATTTTTCTAGTTCTTTTATTGTTAGCATATTTTTTTCCCCTTCAAAGTTATTCCATCTATCGAATGGCGAGACACACAATTTGATAGGTTTTTTAATATTTGCTACATCTTTTAGGAATTCTTTCATTATGGCAGTTCCATGGCCCATTTTACGACATTCTGATTTTGTCATTATGCCCATCAAGCAAATATAGTCAGGGCGATTTTCCCATAACAGCCTTGAAACTTCATTTTCTATTGTGTGCTGATTTTTAATATATTCATTCTTTATATACATATGCGTTATGATTGCTCTAATTTTATTGCATATACTATTTGGTTTATTTCTTCTAGTGTTGTGCAAAGAAATTTATTTTTCAAATCTTTCCAATATTTAACTGTTTTTGTTACATCATTCTTATGTACTGTGAATAGTAAATCACCTTCGTAAATAATTGGTGCGCTTGCACAAGTGTTGAACTCATCAGTACCGTCATCAAAAGTACGTCTATTAAGTCCTCTTGATACTTTTTGTCTAACTTTACCATTTTTACAAATGGAGACTGAAAGTAAATAAGTATTTTCACTAACAAAATCTATCAATTCTTCATGTGTTAGATTACAAATTTCTTTTTTTCTAAAATCATTCATTATTCTTAGATTTTAAAAGTTAAAAAATCTTTGGAAGAAAGAGAAAATAATAACTATGATTGTTCTTCTTCGAGAAGTCTAACAAGCATTTCATTTTTTTCTTTATTGAATAAAGAAGCTTCCTTCAAACATTCATTTATTTTACTATTAAGTAATTCATTATATCTAACAATGATTTCATTAAGATTGGTAGAAAGAAATTTTCCTTCACATTTATATTTTTCTCTTATTATTACCAATCCTTTTGAATAATCCTTTGGCAATTCAGGAACAAAATACCCTTTAGGTGCATAGGTTTTTATATGTTCTCCCCTCAAGATTGGTAAACCTTTTAATGAACTGTCTTTTAATGTTTCTTTTTTGCAGTCTTTATATACGTTAATACCTACATAATCATTCTCGTAATCAAAGTCAATTTCGTAAACAAGTGATAAGCACTCACCGTCTTTAATTTTTTTTAAGTTAATCATAATAATATCTTTTAAAATAAGGTAATTATTTACTATTTGAGAATTTTGGTATTTGTTTCCAAAGTTCTACGTATTTCATTAAAGGATTAACACACCTTCTCTCCATTTCTGAACAGTTTCCTACGGGACATTGGTCGTAGTTGCAAAATCTATATGGTTGTTCTTTTGAGAGCCTAATTATGCAATCATACAAGTTTTCACCTTGCTGCATAACTTCCCATTGCTCAGTCAAAAAACGATTATCTTTTTCGTTGAGCCATTTCTCCCAGTTTTCCATCTGAATGTTAATAAACTCAGATGTATTACCCCTATCTACATATCGTTGTCTGTACCAGTTCTTATCAACAATATTAGGCACGATGGTTAATCGCTCTCCATAAAGAACGCCATTTTGACGGTCTAATATGCGCTCTCGAATCTCTTTATGACACGATACAAGAACTAAATAGCCTTGCTTGTGATAATAAACGGCACATTTTGCATATCTATCCCAATCTTTTTCAAAGGGGGTAGATTCTAAATCCATAACCATAGGATAGTTCTTTCCTAAAAAACTCTTTCCTATGCCTGCATAACCGCAAATAATCATAATGGTATATATTTAAATGTTATAATAATTTTGTACAAATTTTATGCACCATCGCCTTTATTAAAAAAAAAGGATGGATTATTATTTAACGTATTTTGTAAAATTACAATGGAGGCAATATGCTGAATGCATACCTTTATGTTCTCCTGTCTCTTCAATCATTTTGCTTACTAACATATATGTGCCACACTTTGGGCATTTAACAATTCCAACCATATTATTTAAAATATTTTCAAGTTATACATTTTATTTAATTTATCGACCATTTGTTTAAATTGTGTGCCGTGTTGGGCATCATCTTTAATATTGTTATATTTCAAATAGAAATGAATCATTTCGTGAATCATACAAGTTTTGAATAGTTCCTCATTCAATTCACAGTCTTTTAAATTTTCCTCAGAGAAATCTATTGAATATATTCCTGTTGAGGGATAATGACAGAATCTCGCATAGCAATTTTTCTCATTAGTGAATCCGAACATTGGTCTTGGAAGCGAATTACCAAAATACCTTATATTGCATTCATCGAACATCAATGACATTGTATACGGTATGATTTTCATTTATCGCTTTTTTATTAAGTTTTTTAAATTCAGTCAACTAGTATATTATTCCCAGTCGTAGTCATCATCATATTTCCATTCTCTATTTTCTTTCAAGTCTTTATGCAGTTCATTTGTGAATGCTTTTGCGTATTTATTGGCAAACTCCACTGCGTTCCAATGCCACCCTTCTTCTTCTTTTTCTTTATATCCATATTTTATCATATATTTCTCAATATATGGGCTACACAACAATGAATATACTACTCTTACTTGCTTAGATATACCAATTGGGTCATACTCAACATAGAGGCCTTCATTCGTTATAGTCTCTATGGAAGATGATGGGATATGAATTGTACCTTTAGTGTCAAATTCAACAATAGTTTCTAGCCCACCCTTGTTCATAAGGCCAACAAATTGGTATATACCTTTCCTATCCCAACAAATTACTCTGATTGGGTTTCCATTAAAAAAGAGTTTTGCTTTACCTGAGATAATTTTCTCTTTGAACTTTATGTTGAAATCTTCTGTTTTCATGTTTTATTTGTTATTAAAATATACGTAATAGTGTATCATTGTCCAAATAAGACGAATAAAGCCTTACCTAAATAACCTTTATCATTCATAACACAGTTGGTTCAATTTTTATTTGTTCATTTTTAATATTTTTTACATTATAGAACTCTGGGATTGGTTCTTTGGTCATGTATAGATATTCATTTTTGAATCCGTTAACGCCGTCTTCATATGGTACGCATTGTGCGAATGTTTTTCCTCCAATCATGTAGAATGGATATACGTTTTCCGGATGAAATGACTCAAAGAATTGTGGAAGCCATATGTCGTAATTACTACTTCTTACAAGAACCTTTGTAAAAGGTTTCATTTGTGTAAAATCGTATTTCTCCATGTTTATATATTATTTTAAATTGCTAATTATGTTTAATTTATTTTCGCAATCTGCGATTTCTTTTGGTAGTTTTTTAACGGCTTCTTTTTTATGTTTTATTTCCTCTTTCAGTTTTTTTACATAATCGTCAATGACTGCTTGTTTATTATATGATATTGTTCTATAGAACACGTTATATGGTTGTTCGCATATTATTGCTGCTAAAAAAGGTTTTTCAGGTGTTTCACCTTTTTCAAGATGTATTTCAAACGTTTTTGTTGTTTCGATATTATTTGGTTTTACTAGTAGGCGCACTAATTGTCTGATTTTTTTTTCATCTATTTTTTTCAGCTCTATTATTTTTGGTCCTGTTTTAGTTTCTTCAATGAAATACAATATATTATTTATTTCCATCATTTCTTTTTTTATTTTGTTTACACAAAGGTAAATAATTTATTTGATATATCCAAATTATTTTGGTTAAAAAAAGTTAAAGGACAGACATTTTATTTTGTCCATCCTTTTAACATTAATTAATTATTATTTCTTGTTGCTTCAAGTATTGGCAATCCTGTTTCTGTTGGGATATAGATTACCTTTGTATTTTCACCGGAGAGGTTTTGCTGTCTTACCCACAGGTATTGAATATATGTGGGTGTGATTGAACCATTTTCGATTTTGATAGCTTCTGCTGCACCTTTTGCTCTAACTATTTCTGCTTCTGCGTTAAGTTTTTCAGCTTCAAGGTTAGCTTCTGCTTCCTTAATTTTAATTTTTCTGTTTTGTTCGGCCTTAGCGTATTCTGCTTTACCGGACATTTCTTGCTGCCATACGTTATAGTATGGGCATCCTATTACTCCACCAAGGATGAGGAACAGTGTTACTACTGCGATTGAAAAATAATGTTTAAATTCCATGTTACTTTAATTTTTTTAAAATTCTTTAATATTTGGATAATTTATTTCTTTATTATTTTGTGCTAGTCCGTCATATCTGATTTCGAATCCTTGTATTTTATAATCTTTTGTAATGGCAATTACTCCGAACCAGTATTCGTTAAGGCGTCCTGCATCATCTTTCCAGAATTCTTCAGCTGTTGGTATATTTCCGAGTTTTGTTATTTCCTCATTAAAATTTGCGAGGTCTTCTTCAAATGCATCCCATCTTTTATCGTCTTCTTCCCAGATTCCTGCTATAACTTTTATATTTGGGTTGTGAACGACATCTGGGTCAAGAGTAATATCAGTATATATATCTATATCGTAGATTCCGTCAAGTGCATAGTCATATCTATTTGCGGCAGATATTGGAATCATGTTATCTCCTTCTTCTCCGTATTTACTAAAGAAATCGTCAACGAGTTTACGTATTTTATTTTGTGATTCTTTTTTTGTTTTGTTATCAAAATCTTTAAGGAGTTTAGCAAGTTCCTCATCACTGTAGTTTCTTATATCGGAGTGTGGAATATCGCCTCCGTCTTTGAATAGCTTTTTTAATGTTTTACGTCTTGCTATTTCTTTCTTAATATTTTCAGCATCAATTTTATTCATACAATTTATTCATTATATATTAGTTTATGTATTTCTTCATTAAGTTTTTTTCTTTTCCCATATAGTATATTTAAAGCGTGTTCGACTGCATTTTTTTTATGTAGGAAAAGTTCATAATTGCCTGCATAAAAGCTACCGTATACTATATTAATCAATTTATTATTATATTTATCTTCCAATTTAACAGAGAAATGTTTAAGATTGGCTGAACTATTTTTTGCGATAATATATGGTTGTATTTTACAGAATTCTCCTGGTAGTGCCATAAAGTTTATAGTAGCTTCATTAACAGTTGTAATTTTGCCACTTGTTTTATTAACTAGATATATTGGAACTGTTGTTACTTTAGGTCCTAAAAATGGTAGTGGGTGTTCTCTTGTAAAGTTTTCCACCAAATCCACAAATGATGTTGGCTCTTTTTTATTTTTTTCCATAACAATTTTATTTAAAGAACTCTCTAGCTGACAGATTAGTGTTACACTTGATAATACTTTAGCCATATTTTATTTTCAATTTAATGTTATTCCATTTTCATTTAGCAGTATTATTATTTCTGCTAGTTTTTTGTTAATGTCTTTCCACATATCTATATTATTGTTATTATTTTTTTGGTGTAAATATGTGAAAACATTTTGTTTAAGTTTTTTAATTATTTCTAGTAATTCTTTTTCTGTCATAGCATTATTTTATATTTTTTATTTAGAACATGATTAATGAATTTATCATTTTTAATTCCTCATTTATTTTCTTTTGTTTTTTCAGGAGTATTTCTCGTGCTTTTTTTGCTGCGTCACGTTGGTTTAGGAAGAGAATATTTTTTCCTTTTTGCCAGTAATATTTTGTAGCGTTTCTAAAATTATCACAGAACATGTCTTGTGGCGTATAGACATAAAACACAAAGCTTCCTGCATATATAACATATTTGGCATTAGACATATAATCTTTTTGAAAGTCTGCTCTGCCTTTTTCAATTTCAGTTAGTTTACCTGAATCTGTATTAACAATCCACAATGGATAATTAATTTTTCCATGCTCAATGGTTTCATTTTTTGTGAGCGCATAGAATGTGCCAGGTGTTATTTCATCATATCTTTCAACTCTGTGGTTCATATTTTTTTATCTTGTTACTACGTATGCGTTTTCTGGGATATAGTCGCTATCCCATTTAACTTCTTTTTCATTTCTAAACAGGCATGTGCATCTTAGCCATTCTGTACTAATATTATGTTTATTTGAGATTTTTTCTTTGAGTTTATTTACTTCATTGAGTAGTTCTTTATTTGCTTCAACGTATGTATTAGCCCATTTTTGCAGGCTATTATCCACTATATATTTTTGCTTGGCGTAGTTCAGTGCATAATTAAAGCCTTCTATAATGGTTTCGTTAGGGCTATTAAATGCTGCAATTTTATCGAATGCTTCTTGTAGTTTATCTACTCCTGGTATTTTATTTTTGCCAAGTTCGTCTGAGGCTGCAAAAAGCATTGTAAAGTCTTCAAGGTTTGGCGTTGCTCCCGCTTTTACTGCTTTATAGTAGTCATTCATGATAACCGGGAAGAACATTGAGTGGAATATTTCGTGTCCTCTTTCCCATTTATTATGTGGTTTAAGTTTATTCCATGTCTTTTCGAATTCTCCGTTTTCTGTTGCTTTAACGAACATATCCAGTAGTGGTTTCACTCCTTCTGCGTAATTATATATTCCTTGATAATAATCCCAGGGAGTTAAGTTATTTTTAAGGCAATAGTATTTTTTATTGCCATCCCAGTCACTTTCTTTTTCATCGAAGATTTCTGGTAAAGATTCTTTCCACACTCTGAATTCTATATTATTATATTCTTTTCTATCATCAAAGATTGTTGAAACTTGTTTAAAGATTTCAATATGGCTTTCTAGTCCAAGTGATACTGAACATGCCCCTTTTGCTGATGTTATATAGTATGTAGCTTTAAAATAGATTGGGCTATGTTTTGCTGCTGGATTTGGCAAGTTAAAGCCCATGTATACTTCTGCTGTGCTACGTCTTTTAATTACGTGGAAATAGTTACATTTCTTATCATCTTCAAGGTTAAGCATGCTGCATACTGCTTTTAAATTTTCTGGAAAGTTATAATACTTATCAAGTTTAATTTCCTTGAATTTTTCTTTTATTTCCTTTGTATTTTGTTTAAGGAAGAATTCTGTAACTGTCATAATGTTTAATTATTTAATTTTTTCTTATTATTATCCTTAATCATTTCGTTTCCTTTCATAACTATTCCTCCATTAGTTTCTTTAAATCAGATAGTAACTCATTCAATATTTGTTTCATACGAGAATCTTTACTAGCGTCATCTGCTGCTCGATATAGCCATGTAATTTGCTCATCACTCGGTTTCCACTGTGAAGGGAACAAAGAGTCATATTCTTTAGCATCCTTACATTTAACTTTGACGTTATCATAGAAATCTTGTAAATCAGTTGCCTTATCATAATGCTTACACATTTCGGCTATAGATTCTACCACTTCTTTGTATGGGTTGTAGCCATTTTGGGGTTGTACTCTGTCTTTGAGGGATTTGAGCCAATCCAATTTATTTTCATTACCCATAAATTGGTCAAGTGCAAATATAGTTGCAATGTACATCTTTTCATCCTCTTTACTCCAAGCAGGCTTCTGCTCACCTTGCTTTTCAATTTCACGTTTAGCATATTCAATTAAAGACTGTGCAGCCCACTTAACATAGCCTTTATTGTATTCATGTTCTCTGTTTATAGCACTTGCAATAAGGTGTGAAACCTGTCTTTCAAACTCAGAAACAAAACCCGCAATAGGTTCTGTTTTTTTATTTTGATTTTCAATCCAGTCAATAAATTGTCTTTGGCTTATACCTTCCTCTTTTATAAGAATCTCATTATTTGGGTCGTATCTGATAATTCTTTCACGTAAAGCTTTCCTTATCTTCTCATCATCTGACTCTTTGAGTTCTGGGAAGACAGCTTCAAAACTATTTTTTCCGATTAGTCCAACATTTATACTATTAACTATGTTTCTTGCTTTCTTGATAGCCTCGTCATAGCGTTTGGCTTTTTCTTTTATTGATAATTCTTTCATAATCACAACAAATTTAATTTATTCAACTTAATAATCATTTCAAATGCAGCATCAACTAAGTCACAAGTTTTATATATTGAATGATTAGTAGTTTCTATTTTACATTCAATTGTTCGTTTAAACATATTAAAATCTGGTATTAATTTTAATAATGCAGCAAGACTCCAACAAGGAATGCATTTCTTATCGTGATAAGGTGTATGCAACGTTTCAGTATACACAGTTTCCATATGGTATCCTTGTAGTTCTTCCTCTTCAACATAACACATATCCGCACTTTCAAGTGGCAAGATTTCTGCCAACTTCCTGGACTGTTCTATGTCAGTAAACGATTTAATTTTTGCCATAGCTATTAATAGCCAAAATAAAAATTGTCACTTAATTGAATTTTCTCATTACATTCTGGGCAATCAATATATTCATGATGAATAAGACCTTCGTCTTCATCTTTATAAACATCTTCTTTCCCAAAATTTAGCCAAGTGCCACAACAAGGACATTTCACTGTATAGTTTACATACTCAATGTCTCCACTATGCCTTTCCGATAATTTATTAATCATACATTTAAATTAATTTTTCCAAACAATATAATATAGCTGCTTCAACAGCTTCTTCGTAAACAAGATATAATTTGTCATCTACATAGCAATGTTTAGCATTTTCAGGAGTAACAATAAAAACCTGATATTCAAATCGTTTCTGATTCCATACTGGTACAATATCAATGTTTGTATTATACACTTCTCTCAACCACTTCATTGCCATCTGGTGAGTTGGGGCTGGTACACAGTCAAAATAAAATGGTGACATTAAAGTGTCTTTAATAGAAAAAGCTGATAGTCTTTGTAATACTCTTTCTTGATTATAATAACCAGAGCATAAATTATCAAACCCCTTCTCTTTCAATAGTTTTGCCGTTTCAAAAGAAACATAATCTTCTGTAATTGTTGCCATGATTTTATTCATCTTCAAAATATATACATGCGTTTCCGTTTGTTTCTACACTTCCTCTTAATTCCCAATCATTAGAAATAATAGGATGACTACAACTAGAGAATCCCAAAAACTTAGTTTCTGAATATTTACAATTTTCACATTTCTTTGATGTTGCCATAAGTTATTACCTTTTATTACCAACAGATGCTTTCTTGATATGGATGTGGTGACAAACATGAATAGCCAAATTCAAATGGGTAATAACCACCACAAGCATATCTACTGCCATTTCCATCTTTATAGTCTATAAGATAAATAATAATGCCATAAATAGGAGTATTACCTTCGTCTACATATATGCGAATTTTATCTGCCCTTAATGTATTTCTGTCATAAAGTTCATCAAAAGTATCTTTATGGGATGTTTCGGCTTCTTGTAGAATCATCTTCATGTCACGCTTAATTGCAAATTGACAATCATAATGATTTCCTGAATATTCAAATACATTATCCTTTATTGGATATTCTTCTTTATTAATTGTTGCCATAGTTATAATAAATTAATCATCATCATCATCAACATATATATGATTACCCCACTTATCAAATTCGTCTCGATGTCTTCTGATATAATCAGGGTCATAAGGTATCTCTCCAATATCAAAAAGCACGATATTGTTTGTTGGCATATTCATCATCATATTATTTATCCTCCTTATTTAAATTATTTTTAACATAATTAATTACTATACCTAATGCTTCCCAATGGGCATCATCCCAAGGAAGAGAGCAGTTTTTTACTTCTTCTACCAAACCTAATGCTTCTTCTAATGTCATAGTTTTATTCTTAATTGTTGCCATAATTATTTCTTTTCTAAATTAATAATCGCTTGTGATACCCTATAAGTAGCAGTCTTTTTCCAATGTCTAATATACTCTTCTCTTTTAATTGTTGCCATAGTTATTCATTTTCATTTCTCCACAGAGTATTTTCCATTTTATCAGTATGAGAAAATTCTATGATTTCATTAATATTATCACATTCATATTCCTTCAAAACACTTACATCCATTGTACCATTGTTAACATCTTTAACTAGGTCGAGTAATGTTCTATATGGTGTTAATAAATTCCTTAAATGTGCGCCCAATGTTTCTGTTGCCATAGTTACTTAAGAGCTTTAATTGCTTGGTTAATTTTATCAATAGACCATTGAACATTTAAATTCTGCTTATGCCCTCTAAGAAGATATTTTGCAGTATCCAATAACTGGATTATTTCTTCATTATCTTTAATTGTTGCCATGATATTTATTCTTTTGGTTTAATTTCATAAGACAAATCAAGCCAATCTTGTTTTGCCTCTTGTTCTTTCCACCACTTAGCATTCTTTGCCTTAGTGTGTGAAGGGAATATATCTATAGTTTCCCCATTTTCCAATAGTAACCATTCCATAGTTATTCAAATTAAATTTTCCAAACAATATTTTATTGCCGCTTCACAGGCTGACTCATATCGTTCATATTTATGGTTTTTAGAACCCCAACAAAAAACTAAATACTTTTTACTAAATTTTGTTTCAATTCTGTGTATGTACCAGACATATTTTGTATCTTCTTGTATGAATGGCTCAATGACAATACTATGCTTTTCTCTCAGCCACTTCATTGCCATAGATTGTGTTGGAGCAATAATATCATAATCTCCAAATCCACATCTATTTTCAAAACTTTTATAATGGCTATTACCATCTATTATGTAATGGCATCTAAATGTGCCTTGAGGAAATCCTTTCTCTTTCAGTAGTTTTGCTGTTTCAAAACTAACGTAATCCTCTGTAATTGTTGCCATAGTCATTTAAATTACCCAACCTATTTCTATTAGCCTATTACCATGCTTATCTTCGATAGAATATCCACGTATAGGGTCAATATCTACAATTTTAACACGTGTGCCAATTGTAAAAGTACCACTTAAAGCCCTATGCTCTTTTGTGGTTACAACCCATTTGCCAACTTCGTTTGTATTATTTTTTATAAATGCCATAGTTATTTCTCTTTTATTTGTACATTCCTTCAGGTGCTTCTAGTGCAAGCCCTAACTCAAACATATCCTTACCATCAATAGTTCGATAGGCAAACATTTTCTTATTAAGCCAATCAATATATTCTTCTGGATATTCAACGCCATCATAGTTGAAGAATGCTTGATATTCTCTCTTCTCTTCCTCAGTCATACTTGATAATCGACGGAGATATGGCTTAAATATTTCTTCATTTGTATGCCACTCATCTAAAGCAACCGTTCCAATATTTCTATATGTTAATGGCATTTTTGTATGAATTCTTTGTTTGTCTTCTATAAAACTATAGTCAAGAATCACTCCATCAGGTAACCTCGCACAGAGGTCTCTTAATAAAAGTTCTTTGTATTCTTTATTCATATAGCATTGTTTTACATAAATCCTTAATCATTTCTTTATCATTAAAGGATGACCAGCTATCAGCTTCATAATAATCTCGTGCATGATAACGAAGCCAATCACGGACATCTGAAAGCTTTACCATTGCGTCTTTTGACATACACATATAGTCACGAACTCTTTCATCGGATTCATCAAGCAATTCGTTTTCCGTGACACACCAAAAGTCATTATCTACAGGTTCATATATAGTTCCTTCATTGGTAGATAATATATCAGCAATTCTATCAACATAGAATTCTCCATTCTTCTGATAGAAAATTCTATCTCCTTTTTTTAAATTCATATTATATTTACCAACTAATGATTAGTGTTGTATCTGGTGTATAGTTATATTTCAAGTAACTAACTTTGAATCCAAGGTTGTATAATTTTTCTTTTATTACCTCTTTCAGTGTATCGTACAAATTATTTGATTTTACATCTTTGAAATATTTATCAACTGTGGAATTGAATCCTAGATGAATGTCGAGTTTACCTTTTCTTGCATCTTCTTCAATACATTTCATAATAGCGTTTAGAAAGTAATCGAAGCATTCCTCATATGTTGTATTAACCTTATAGAATGCCATTTTTCTTGCCATATTTGCTGTTATAAATTCGCTCATATATTTATTTTTTTATCTGTTACAATTAAATAATTTGAAACTATTTCTCCTTCTTCATTCTCATAGTATTTTGCACCTTTAGGAATGATACATTCCAGTAGAATGAGTTCAAAGTCTCCTTCCATTTCTTCATAAGCTGACAAAACACTTATATAATTTTTTTCAAATAAGAATAAATACTCATTAATCTTACACGTTTTAAGAGGGATATATATTATATTTGGTTTGCATTTAAACGAGAATGCATGTAGTCCTTCTTCTATTGTTACTTTTCCGTTCTTTTTATATTGTATGCTTTTTATTAGTTCCAGTTCTTTAGTTCCATAGAGTTTATTTAACTCATATTGAAAGCCTGTTAATGGCGCATAATAAATGGTTTCGTTTCTTTCATTTACTTCCTTATATAATACTTTAAAAACGTGTACATCTTTATAAGCTATTTTATAATCATCCAATGTTCCTGTCCAGCACATAGTTATGATATATTAATGTTATCTACCTCCATGAACGTAACAATCAAATGGTCCTTCGTTATTATTATTGCTATTATTTAGCATTAGTTTGCACAAGATTAGTGCAATTGCAGGTACTATAATAAGAAATAATTCTTTCATTTTATCCTTCGTATTGTATATAATCTGAATTCATACGTGGTTTAATTATGGTTTTACCATTTTTTCTTGCCACGTAATCGTGTGTATTGCCAAAGAATATTTTTTCACAGATAAATCCCTCTTTATATCCGGTTGTTGGGAATTTTATGTTTTTATCTGTTAGCATTTCAAGTGGAGTTTTATATTTGAAATCTAATACATATCTTTCATGAATCCACAGATGCCCATTTCTTAATCCTAGCTCAATGACTTCAATATGTTCATTGCACTGCCACTGATATTGTGTAAGGCCATTAATAAAGGATTTATAACCGTATTTAAGCTGCTTGAACACTTCTTCAATATCCACTTCTTTTTCTTCATCTGTATAATGGATGATAGGTGTACCACCAAAGCAGAATCCAAGACGTTCTCTTATCTCACTGACTGGACATTCATAATCGAATCTTGAAATAAGTTCATCACACAATTCTTCATTTGACGCTTTTTCAAGTCTGCTCTTATACATTCTTTCATAGTCTTCATTAGAAGGTATAAAGATAGTTACCGTGCCTTCTTCAACGATTTCTGGTTTAAGGAACTTAAAGAGTTCTGTTTTATATTCCAACGCTGTATCTAATTCAAGACGTTTTCCTTCAGTCTGATAATCGGTTGTTGTAATGTCAGCAACATTCCCTTTTTCATCTGTAGTAAATGACTTTAAGTATCTATGTCCAAGCCCAAATCTTATATAATACTTTTTGCTCATATTGCTATATTTTTTATTCTTTGTGCAAAGGTAAGCATTTTATTTGGATTATGCAAGTAATAGAAGTTAATTAATGTTAATATTTATATTAAAAAATGTTAAGTAGTGATGGACATATTAGATAGCATAATAAATGAGAGTATAAACAGATTTCTTGTGTGTGAGTATTATGGTGTTCCTGGAAATGTTGAGCATATGGCTCGTAGTATTGTTAATATTGTTAGGGACAGATGGGGAAGTGGAGATTTTGACAAATTTTCTATAGAATATCCTTTTATTCCTTGTGGACGTATTATGATATGGCCAACAAATGAGCGTATTCGTGCTGCATACAGTGGTGACAAAAGGTTAATATATCCTACTATATTTATTAATCCTGGTTCTTTAAATGATAATGATGGCAAGGGTAGTACATTATATGCGACATTGGTTCATGAATTGACTCATATGTACGAAGATTTTATGAGGCGTTCAAATGGTATTGGTGGTTTGGAAGGTGAAATGAATCGCATCGGTCATGATTTGGCTTATAAGAAGGTTATAACTCAGGGTGCTACTAGGGACGAAAACCCTGATTATACTCAGATACAAAAGGATGTATATTATGTTATATATTATACAACATCATTTGAAAAGAATGCTCGCAATTCTGCCATGTATGCCAAGTTAACAGATGCTTATCGTGCTGGTATTGTTAATACTTATGAAGATTCTTTAGAATTTATAAAGAATACTGTTGAATATGGTCGTTATGAGAAAGTAATAAATGCTATTAATCGTTTATTATCTATTGATTTATATTGGAAGCAACAGCAGGCTTTACGTGCAGCATTTATTGCTTCTAATCGTCAGATAATGACATGGAAGAAATTTAGAAAATGGTTAATGAATAGCAAAATAAGGTATGAAAATAAAATGAATACCATTATACCTAAGATGATTGGTTATGTATTGGATAGAAATAACAGGTTAGCTGCTGAAGATATATAAAAATAAAGGATAAGGTTTTTTGTTTCCTTATCCTTTATCTATCAAACATTTTATTGATTCCTTTAACATATTTAAGGTTTCTATTTCTTAGAAAATCTTTCATTATTTTTATCTCTTCTTCTGTTGGCTTATAAAAATCATAATGAAACGCATATCCGAATGTCAATGGTGTTTTAGATGCATCATCGCTACCCAATTCAGAAAGTGTTTTATCTAGGCATACACAGGCATAGCAATAAATCATATTTTCTCCATTTTTAACAGTTACGTCTGACACAATTAAAATCCAATCACAAAATTGACTAGTTTTTGATTTTAATTTCGCTAACACTCCCTTTACGCCTGGTTCTATATTTATTTTTTGTTCATTGTTTGCCATTTATCTATCAATTACTTGGTTTATTACCTTAACGAATTTTTTATTTTCTTCTTTAAGTATTCTTTTGATTTCGTTTACTTGTTCTTCTGTTGGTGTATGGAATATAAATCCGTCTCTTTTTACTCTTCCCCAGGGTTCAAGTCCCATTCTATGTGATTTATGCCCTCTATAGCATATTGAGAGGTGTGTATATATAGTTAAGTCATTTGTGGGGTATTCTGATTCTTGTGTATGGCTAATAAGTAGTAGCCAGTCTGTATACTTTAGTGTAGTTGATTGGGCATACACTATTATCCCCCTTGTATTTTCGTCTATTTTTATTATCATCTATCTATTAATGTATTTAGTGCTTTTACATATTTCAGGTGATGTTTTCTTAGTGTATCTTTAATAAGTTGTTTTTGTTCTTGTGTGGCTAGATAGAAATTATAATTTTCAATTTGCCCCCACAGTGATGTATTTTTACTAAGGAAATAACTACCGTTTTCTATATTATATGAAATGTGTCTATATATTCCTTTTCTTTCTTCAAATAATCTTTCGTCATCTTCATCGTTTATATGTGATATAAGCAATACCCAATGTTTTCTATCTGTTATAAATGAGCGATAGTCTTTTGGTTCTGCTAGTACTATTATTCCTCTAACTTTGCTTGAAAGGGAAATTTCTTCCCCTTTCTTAGCAATTAGTTCTGGATGTATTTCTCCTGTGTATAGCATTATACAATTACTTCTTCTGTTACAATGAGTTCTTTATATTCAGGTTTTTTATTTGTCTCTATGAATTCTCCACATCTTCCTCTTCTCACTCCATAGTTAATATTGAGGTTGTTCAATACAGCTTCAAGGTGTTTTACGTGTTCTTTAATTTTATTGATTCTATTTTTTTCATTATCAATAATGGAATCAACCTTTTCAACAAGAGATTCAATATTTGTTGAGAATACTATACAGTTAATTTCATCTTCTTGTACTTTTGTCTCGGTAACTTTTGTTTGTTCGTTAGTATTTACCTTAACGATTATAAAATCTGTTGTATTATTTTCTAGTTTCCAATCTTTAAGGAAGGGTGATTTATCGTATGCTAGTGTAAGCATCATTTCATTTTTATTATCTCCACTGGTGATTTTGGTGATGATATATCTGTTATAGATGTCGCCAACGCAATTTTGTTCAACCATTGTTTTTGAAATTACCACTGAGAAGATAAAATCGTTTTCTTTCAGTTCTCCAAAGTTCTTATATTTTGCCATAGTGTTTATATATTTTAAAATTGTTAATACTTATCTATCAATTACCTTATTTAATACCCTTACGTATTTTAGATTATTCTTCCTGAGAATATCTTTTATTTTTTGTTTTTCTTCCTCTGTTGCTATATAGAATTTATATCCTTTAATATATCCCCAATTTCCAGGTTCTCTAGATATATTGGTAGCTCCTGATTGAATACAATATGATACATGCCTTCTCAAGTGAAGGTCTTCAGCACCTCCGTATGCATCTTCTTCAATTCTTTCAATTAGAATAATCCAATCATCCTCAGTAATACATTGAAATGGGCTTCTACGATTATCCAATTGTGCATGTACTATAATGCCTTTCATTCCTGGAGTTAAAGTTATTTCTTGTTTCTCCATAATAGTTTAGAATCCATCAATAAAGTGGTCATATTCTTTATCTATTTCATCATCGCTTGAGAGAATAGCTGGATATGCTGTTACGCATCCAAACATCATTGGTGCAAATGTTTTATCTTTAATCATTGCAACCTTATTATTTTCGCCAGATAGTGTAACAGTTCCAATATCGTCATCAAGATTTGCAAATGCTGCTTCTGACTCTTGAATATCCTCTGGGAGTGTGAGGATATAATTTGCCAATTCTTTAAATGTCATATTATTATTATTATTTCTTTTCTTCTGCTAATCCTTTTTCAATAAGGCCTCTATAGTCAAAACCTTTTTCATTAAGCCAATCAATGCTCTTTACGGTATCAAAATAAGTACCATAATAATAGTTACAATAAGAATGATATACATATCTTTCTTCCTTGGTCATACTTGACATTGGACGAAGAATTGGTTTAATGAATTCTACTGGTACTGCATAGTCATAATCCTCAAAATTAAGAAATATTACCCTATCCCAAGTTGGAATTGAATAAAAGATATAATCTTTATTTGACATTTCATCAAAGAGATTTGGCATTACTCCTGCTGCATTATCGAATTTTTTCTTATATTCAGGATTCCATTCAAGATAGCCTTTAAGGTCAAACTTGCATTTAAGATTATGGTATGGTAATCTTCCTGCAAGGTCTATCATAACCAGTTGTTTTTCTTCTTTCGTCATATTACTTACGAATTACTACTTGTTTTTCTGACTTATATATTTTAGCAGATGCTACAGTAAGTGGCATCATTACTAGAGTAGCTACTACTCCAAGAAATATTTGTTTAAATTTGCTCATATTATTTAAAGTTCTATATACATTGTTTGGAAATAATACCCATCGTCTAGTTTATTGAATCCTTCTGATTCATAGAAGCCTATGAGTTCATCATCTGTCATTTCTCCACCTGAACATACGTGAAGCCATAACACGCAATCAGCAAAATATTCTTTTACCCATTGAAGCATTTTTCTTCCATAACCTTTATGCTGATAATCTAAATTTGTTCCAAAACAAGAGAGGTATATAAGTGGTTTTTGCCCTCCCATATATGGGATTGTTTCTTTTAACTTTTCCTTTGTTGTTCTTTCCATGTATGAAGAGTAGGTTGCTGACATACTTGTAATGGTGTCTGTGGTTATTTTTGGCTCATACAGACGAAATATAATACCATACTTGTTTTCAATCAATTTTTTTTCCATATTACCTTTCTTTATGCTTTTTATTGTGCAAAGGTAATGATTTTATTTCATATCAGCAAATATATTTGGTTAAATAATGTTAAATGAAAGAAAAAAGGGCATAGATTACCCATCTTAGCCCTTTCATACTTCAATTTCCTTCACTTTATACTTAACATGCTGGTTATCTTACTAATTTCATCTATTTCTCTAACCATTTCATGTAACTTTCTATATATGATTTTAATACATCCATTAATTTTTCATTATTTATCAAAGAATAATTTGTTGTACTGGGTGCAAATGAATTATATAATGTTTCCCACATTTTAGGATAAGATGATTCGCCAAAATAAAATGAATGTATCAGTGAGCCTTTAAAAGAATCTCTTATGCATTCATCCATTTCGAAATTCTGAATAATATCTGAATGAATTCCAAGAAACTTTTTTCTTTCTCTTATCCATTCATTATATAATCCAATTTCCTTTAATATCCTTATGAATGCTTTTTTATTAACATCACTAGCCATTTTTAGTATATTTAATAACTATTTTTTTCAAGTCATCCATAAAATGTTTATCATTAATGACACATACTGGTTCATCGCTTACTTTAGAACCCCATTTTACACTTGGCGTACATGAATTAATTTCCATCCACATTCCCCAACGAGTAGAATCTACCCATGCAAATGAATGTGCTATAGCATTACTAAATGAATTTGGCAAATAGAGCCATAAGTCATTGAATTCATTTTCTAGGCAATATTGTTTTCTTAGGCGTACCCATTCTGAATAAACATTTATATCTTTTAGTATTCTAATGAATGCTTTTTTGTTATCCCTGTTCATTTTTATTTGTATAATTTTCTATAATAGATTTCAAATAAGCAACAAATCCTTTATTAATTAACATTTCATCATATTTCGTACAATAGCAAGAACCGGTAAGTGCATACCACATATCTGTATATTTGCATGATGAAAATATAAATGATGAAGATATATCATGGCCAAAATTACCATTTGCTCCATCTGGAAAAAGCGATTTGGCAGGGTCTACTATAATGTTTTTTCTTCTATTTTTAACCCATTGGGTATATAGGCCTAATTCTTTTAGAATACGAAAGAATTTTTTTTGTTCTTTTTCACTTATCATTATACTACTGTTGGCTCTAGCACAAGTTCCTCTACTTTCTTTACCTTTAAGGATTGTGCCATTATTCTCATACCTGCAAGCTTTACCAATTCGTCTTGTATATCAATTGATATTGATGCAAGCTTTGATATTCTCTTTTCAACTAGTTCTGATATAGTTTTCCTCAATTCACGTTCCTCTGTGCTGAACATAGTGAAATAGAAAGGCTCAAATATAGAATTGCTTGGTTTTCTATTGTCGTTTATGATGTCTTCTTGTGCAACTGAGCAATTCCAGTTACCTTCAAGTGTAATACCATTGTTCAGCTTAAACTTCAAATGATATGGAGTTTCACATTTCAATATTTCAGTGATAACACCGGTTTTCACTTCTGCCTTTGTAAGCATAATAGTATTTTCAACGACAATATAGTATAGAATATCGCCCTCTTTTAATTGCAAAAACGTTTTTGCATCCATATAGTTATTTTTTTTAAATTAATCTTTTTTTCTTTAAATGTTTTTTAAAGTATTCTATACCTTCATCAGAAGCGCATGATTCAAGTGTTTCATCTTTTATTGTTTCCCACGCTCTTTCTCCAGCACAGCATAATTGTTCCCATATTGCAGGATTTTTTGTGTCATCCCAAGTGAATGATAAATCAATTATCTCACTCAGAGTTTCATAATTAAATAACACATGAAATATATATTCTTTATCATACCCTACTGCTTTCTTTCTTTCTTCAATCCACCTTGTATAAAGGCCAAGTTCTTTTAGAAATCTAGAAAACAGCTTTATTTTCTTTTTAATACGTAACTCACGTTCTTCTTTATCTGTCATGGATAAACTATTAATGAATTAAATGGTCCTTTTGATTTATTTCCGAATTCTATTCTAGAAATTCCACAATATAGCTTCATTATTCTTTCTAATTTTTCTTTATACTTAGCCTCTTCGTCATCAGTCAACATTGTGATTCTGTTGTTGATTGAATAAGGTATATGAATTACAAACTCCTTTTTACCTCCATCAAGCCTAATGTAAGTAAGATAGCGCCTAAATACATTAAATGAATCATCAACTAGAGTTTCAACAATATTGTTGTTTTTATTCTCATAAAACTCTTCAATGTCAGATTTGCCTGTAAAGCACAAATTAAACATTGCAGTTATGGCTAGGAAAGCTATTGCCATACATATTGCTTGAACCATTGTAATCATACAATAACAGTTTCAGTTAAAACACTATTTGTTCTATCAATATTGTCTTTAATGAACATCAGTATAAGGGTAATATCTTTTATTTTACCTTCTGTTTTAAGTTCAAAGGCAGGATATACATTTACCCAAGATTGACCATCTTCGTTTTCAATCTTCAGGGAAATATAATCTCCAACAATTGATTTACTTGTGTATTTGATTGATATAATCTGACTCTTTTTAAAGACGTGTGGCTCTGTCATCACCATTGTGAAAAGTGATGATGTTACCATGTGTTCTTTTTCGTCTTTCAATATGTCTTTTAAACTTGAATACAGGTTATTCCATTCTTTTGTTAATTCCCTGTTTCGCTCCCAATTGAATTCGTCCATATCCCTTTTTTAAATGAAATTCTACCGGTGTATTTATCTATATCTACAGTTTTTTCAACTCCTACTAAATCACAAAGCCTCAATGGAAATTTAATAGTATAATGCATATTATTTTTAATGATATAATACCTGAACATATCACTAATCGTTGCTTCAAATCTAATGCCATATGTACTCCACAAAAAAGAAGTAAACGTTGCTTCCCCAAATATATTATCTATATAATCCTTCTCATACCAACTTTTGTTTGTTAATGCCTTTTCTGTTTCTACATATATCACCCAGGCACTATATAGTCCTAATTCTTTTAAAAAACGTTTAGCTATTTTCTTGTATTCCAAATGTTCCAAATTTACTGATTCAATTTCATTCATATCTGCTGATATATAGGTATTTTGGGTATCTTCCAATAACAAATAATGTAACTGGACATATCCACATCTTCGTGATAATTAACTTGCCATCTTTTCCAGTTTCTATATTGGTATAATTCCTTCCAAGTGATATTTTATCCCATAAGGACATATTTTCTGATGGTGTTTCTGCAACATAAAGGTCTCCTTCGTGTTCATCTAGTAAATGTTTTGATGCCACTACTTCAACAACAACATCATTTTCTCCTTTGGAATATTTCTCACATAAGGCATCAGCCCCACTAACCATTTCAAGATTTGAATGGCTGAATCCCCAATGTTTGAAATCATAATACCAACGTTTAATTGGTGGGTCAGCCTCTGCAACAAAGTGTAGAATATATCTTTTCTTCCTGAATAACAGGTTTTTAATCAATATGAGAATTGTATATATCTTATTCATCGTACCAAGGATATTTTGTTATTTTACCATTTTCATCTATAAAGACATCTTCTTTTGCCTTATCAATATTAGCATTAAATTTTGCCGGAGGAAATTTTAAAACTGATAAGTAATACCTGAAAATATAAGTTATTGTGGAGTTAAAATTCATCTTATGTTTGTTGTGAAGATACATGGTGAAAGCGGTATATCCAAATATTTCATCAATCTTGGTAAACTCACAATTATTCCATATACTTAGATAATGTTTATCACTTTTCATATATTCTTTCCACGCTTTAAATAGCCCCATTTCTTTTATAAATCTTATGGCTATTTTCTTTGCTGGAATCATATTTTTATCTATGACTCTATCATCATCGGCTCTTCTATCCATTCTGTTTTGTTGCAATATGATGATTCATTCTTCCTAGTGAACAAACTTTTCAGCAATGGAAGAGACAAAAACACAAAATACAACACTGCTGCTATTGTAGCAAACACATTAATTTTACTTGTTTTCATTGCTTTAAATCTTTTGCGCAAAGGTAATAATTCATTTCAGTATATACAAAAATATAGAGTTAAATAATGTTAAACAATGACAGTTTCTGCCATAACTTCAACAGGGGTTTGTTTGCTCATTTCGAATAGGTCAATTGTGCATTTGCCAAGCTTATCAAGTTGGTCTTTGCATTTATCAATTGCCTTATGTAATCGTTGCATTTTTATCTTGACAGTATTTGAAGCAATTCTTATACATTCTTCCCTGTCAGTGGCATATATTTCAGCGTCAATATCTTCAAAAATAGTATCATTACTATATGATATTGTATGAAATGGAAGCATACCGCTAGGCGCAATAACTGAATGGTTAGATAATTTTATTCTTGAATGCGTAGAATTTTTAGCCTTTTCAATTTCTTTGACTTTCAATTCCATTATTGGATTAACTTTATCTATTTCTGTATTGCATATTTCTATCCTGTATATAGAATCGCCAACTTCAACTTGTGAAAAATTTTTCATAATTAACAATATACGGTTTCAGTAACAACTTCTTTAATTTCTTCAGCCGGAGTAAAATAAGACTCTTCAATTTTATCTTCTGATAAAAGCCAATAATCGGTTTCAACCATTGCTTTCATAACAAACTCAGCAGCTTCATATTCAGCCTGAGTTATTTGTATGCTTGAAGCAATCATGGCTTTTGCAAGCTCATTATGGTCAATATCGTACCATAAGCTGGTGTCTAAGTCTCTCATTAGAGACAATATATTTTTTGTCTTACACTCTTTGAACATTCCTTCTATATTTCTTGTGACTGTATTAACGACAAAAAATGTTAACGCACCAGGAATTATTTGTTTATAATATATGAATCCCATTATCGTTATGCTAGATTATATTAGTATATTCTATTTATAGGATAAACACTCCAAAGCCAATCATCATCCCAATCATCCCAATAAGAATTATTGAATTCTTGATTTTGAGTGGCTTCTATATTTTTCAAATTCTCATCTTTTTTTACCTCAATGGTGGTTTCTCTTTCTCCTGCAAGATGTGTGAAAAGAGGATTATTATTTGGTGTAATTTCGAAATGGAAATAAGGAATTACAACAAGTTTGTTAAGTGCTTCAAGGTCTGATTCCGGACCCTTATTTAACTTATTCCCAATAGGGTGATTTTCCCTTGTGAAGCAACACATAAGATTCATACTCTTCCAATCTTTATCCATTGTGAATGTAGCACCAACTAATGATAGGTTGCTGTCATGTGGAAAATCGAAATTATAGAAGAACACCTGTATATTATTTGGGTTATTTGAAACATATTGTTCCCAAGAACATTTGTGCTGAGAAATGCACCAATCGCTGTAAGAACCTAAAACTTGTGAAGCTCCATAGCTGTTAACTCTCACAATGGCTTTGTTACCATTAATGGCAATGACCTTTGCCTTAATCCTATTTTCTTTAATGCAATTCTGCAACCCTTCAATACTCCAGGGATAATTTTCAGTTCTAAATGATTTCATATGCTTAATAAATTATACTATATAGCAAATATACAAAAAAAACGTGAGATATAAAAATATCACACGTTAAAAATTGTTAATTAAAAAGAAAATGAAAAAACAAACAAATCAAAAAGATTTACTTAGAATCCATTGTAGCCACCACCATAGGCAGGCTCTTCATCTTCCTCAAAGTGGAATCCGCCATGCTGCGGCATTCTATCCTGAGGCTCAGGCAGATGCCCAAAACCGGTAAAGCCATTTGGTCTGCGCTGACGGCCATACTGCTGTCCGTAGATACTCTCTTCCTCTACAACAAACTGTGTTCTACCAGCCATCTTATTCAGCATTGCAACACGGTCATTAGCCTCATTACGAGAATTGAATTTCCTAGCGTTTGCCTTATCGCCAAAATCAGCAGCTTCACAAGGACGTCCCTGTGGGTCTTGAATCTTTCGTGTTCCAACGAAATAGCACATTCCGCCATACTGAGGGTTTGTGTCTTTAATTATAAATGCCATATCTTATATGAGTTAAAGTTAAAAATCTGATGCAAATATACACAAAAAATATCAGCTACGAAAATATATTTGGTTAAATAATGTTAAACATTCATCATCAAGTGCAGTAGCTTATCATCAAGGGTGGTAGTTTATCGTCTTTATGCGTTTCCCTTATTATATCATATTTGGTAATACTTTCTCCAAATAAATCAGTATAATATTGTTCAAAGCCATCTGAAACATTTTTTATGTTATCTTTCCAGTAACCAGGACCAAGTTTTTCGTAAGAATATTCAATGGTAGGGTATATGTGAAGAATGTCTCTGAAGTCAAATTTTCTATAACTGTTTACAGAATAAAGATTTACTTTAACTATTTCATAAAAATCATTTAATGATAACTTTTTATGGAAAATATAGTTCATAATAAAATTATATTTTCCATTATCTTTCAGGTATCTCTTAAATACTTTCACGTCCCTCCGGAATATTTCCTTCATTTGTTCTTCCGTTACCTTTTTTGCCATATTTCTTTTCGTATTTCTTGAATGTATCATACATAAACTTTGATACCGCATATACTGCTCCAACTATTGTTATTGCAGTATTTAATCTGTCGAAAATTTTGCCTAACATATTGGTTTGAAAAATTTTAAAGATATTAAAGACTTTCTTGTTTCTTTATATTTGTCTATTGGAATTTTATAACTATAAGCATAGTCTGGTAATAAATTATCAGTTAATTTAGTTATAGCTTTTTCAATTTCCTCGTCAAAAATTGGCCATTCCTTAATAATACAAGCATATCTAAACTGACTAATAACATCACTTAGTCTGGTAACATAAGTTTCTAAAAAATATTTTCCCATTAATTTCCTATGGGTTTTATTAGGTTTAATTATACCCGAATTAATTAATCTTGAACAAAAGACTAATGTTATAAAACGTTTTTTAGTATCATCCGCCCAATTAAAACCATTTGTTGAATTCTTTCCATCGGCGTATAGGTCTTTAATCCAATATAACATATTTTGGAAATATGTTTCAGTGCCATATGGAGGAAGATGGCTATATCTTGAATCGTAACAAATTTCTTTTATTTCTTCAATAGATTTAAACTTGCTTATATATCCAAAATCTTTCAAAGTTCTTATAAGTATTTTAAAAACTTTATCATCTATCTTTGGATAAATTTTCATTCCTTTATATTTCTGAATATCCATATCAATAAGGTATGCCTGTTTTATTAGTTGTCATAACATTAATTAGAGTTTCAGCATAATTCTTTATGCTACCATCAGGTGATGTCATCGAAATTGCATTGTTGATAATATCAGAATTGTCAGAAATTAAAACAAGCTCTCTTGCAGATAGGAGGTTGCGATTATTGGTAATTTGGACCAATTTCATTGCAATATCAGATTTAATTGATGAGGTTATATTTTCTTTACCTATAATGTTTATAACCCTAGCGGTCCATATAAGTCCTAAAATTGAACTATTAATTCCAATGCCAATATCACCTGGCCAATATATGTAATTTGTAAAAACTCCTTCGCCTTTATGATTTGTTCTTGATAAATAGCAACCACTCACCAATGTGGAGTTATCCATTCTTTTGACCAATATTTCGCCAATGAAAGTCTTATCTTTAATAGTTCTTTTTAAAGCCTTAAATATATCCTTATCGTGAGGATGAGTAAATTTTGTTTCTTCAAGTTTCATAATTCGATTTACAATACACGCAAAAATCACGTATTTTTGCCTATTTTTTGTTAATATTTTTTACTTTGTAACTATCTGATAATCAAGCGGTTATAAATAATTGAAAATCAATGAGTTACGAAAAAGAGAATGTTACAACCGGTGCCGGTGGGCTATTAAAAAGGTAGGTCATCGGGGCCATCAAATAGTGGTTTTTTCTTATCATCCACGCCTATTAGCATTGTTCCGTCAGTGTCTTTATAGAAGCCATTTTGGGCTATCATAGCCTTTATATCTGACGTATCGTAGTCGTATGTATGCGTAGTCATATTAAGCGTGTAGAGGTCTCTTAAATGAGGTCTAAGCTCAAATGCTATATCGTATGCCCTCTTTGAATAATCCTTTTCCTTTGAGAAGAAAACGCTTCCTTTTGATGTATATATTTCTCCTGAGTTTGCGCCTGTTTTTGAACTTGAATATTTATATGAGAAATCAATATTTGGAAAATGTTTCATTATCTTATATGCAATTGGTATTGCAGGATAATAGAACGTATCAAATATCATTTCGTCTTCAGAAATCCAACAAGCGTTAAATGCTCTATCTCTGCATCCCCAATTATGTAGAAGCCAATCATCAAGCTCTCTTGATTCAGGGTCAAACCCTTCTGGAATTGGTGCAATTTTTTGGAATAGCATTTCTTTCATCACTCCTTTATCATCGTTGCCTCTACAGAATCTAAATACGTCATCTAGTTGCTTGTCGTATTCTTCTGCATTAGACGCTTTGGGAATTATTGAAAGTTTATTTCTTATTATTCTTAACATCTTTGTATACTATTGGTTAATATATACAAATATACAAAAAATAATATTATTTTAAAAGTAATTAACTATATTTAACACAAAAAAGAACGACTATTTCTTTAGTCGTTCTGCTCTTGCCATCATTCTTCGCATATGACGATTATTACCGTATCTTTGTGGAATAACAGACTTTTGCACACCTATACTTTTAATAGCACGTTCTAACATTTCCTTTGAAGCTAAATCCATAACAGCCTCAGTACCACAATCTGGCATCCAAGTTGAAATTGGCGCTACGACAATTGGTATCTCCTTACCATATTTTTCTTTAAGAGTAGCTTTAATCTCTGTGAGATTAACGTTTTCAACATCACTGGGGTCGATACAAAGTGACCCATTTACCATAGCTAATACTACCTTTTTACTCATACCCAGAATTTGTTAATTTTTCAGCATTTATATTTTCTCTCTCTGTACTTTCTTTTATTTTAATAGCAATTTTCTCAATTAATTTAAACGGAGAAACTATAATAAGAACTACTACTACTAATGGCCAAAACACCATAGCCATAATTGCACCTTCATCAATATCTGTTTTATATTTACCTGTTCTATAATTCTTTTTTGCTGACTTATAGCAGAAAAAGAAATAAGTGGCAAAACAGCCTACAAAATACCCCAATAACAATGCAATAAAAATCGTGTTCATACTATAACTGGTTCTAATGTTAAAACTTCTGATTTCTTTCCTTTTTTCAAGGCTTCTTTAATGTCATTAACATCACTAGCTCTTGTGGCGAAATAAATCATATTTTTATCATAACAAGAAGAATCAATACGAAGACCAATCTCGTCTACAACAAATGGCCAATCTGTTTTTGACAGCTTTTTATTCTTCTCCTCTGGTAATTTAATATAATCAGTGAATGTTGCGTTACTACGGTCATAGTCAACAACCATCAGGTAAAAAACGCCACTTCTTTTTACAAGCATAAACATAGCCCTGAACATGCCAATAACTACCTTATTCTTTCTATAAACAGTGAAAGCAAATAAAGGATTATCAATGACTTCTCTGGATGAGGCTTCAGTTATGTTGCTACCATATAGCCTATAATCAGGTTCAGGTATTAAATTCAATATTTCATTTAAATTTTTTACTATGGCCATATTTTATTTATTTTATATTTTTTTCATTTTTCAAGAACACTATTGCCAACATAAAACTAATATATGCTATCAAAAAAGTAATAACATCATCAATATGCTCATTAATAATACCGATATATTCATTAATCTGCATAGACAGTTTCGGTTACAATTATAGAATCTTTTGTATTTGTTATTTCAAAAGACGTTACCTTTTGCTCTGGAGGTGGATATTGGGTTCTTACTTTATGGGCTTCTTTTATTTTCTTATTATCAGCCTCTTCCCTTTCCCTTCTTAATCTTTCTTGTCTTTGCCTTTCTAGTTCTTTTCTTTCATTGTGGTCTATTAATGCTTCACTTGCCCATGTAAGGAAAAATAGAAGCATATAAATCACAAATCCTGCAATAACTAGAACGGAAATTGACATTCCAATGGTTTCACCCATGTTATTTAACATTTAAAACATCTGCAATCTTTTTCAATGTAGAATCAGAAAGTGAGTGCGCCTGAACATTTACCCATTTATCGAATACGTTGGTAAAGTTAACACGAAGGTCTTTCTCTGACGCATCACTGAAACTAGGAGAACTACTTGAAATGGATAAACACTTAACCAAGCATCCACTAATTCTCAGTTTCTTACCTGACAACATCACTTTCTTAGTGTATATATTATCGTTTTTACTAGAAAAAACTGTGAGGATATTCTTCTTCTGTGAAACCTCACCATTGTTCATTACATAATTAAATAATTTTCCTACCATATCTTTTATCAATTGTTTCCTAAAAGGTAATAATTTTATTTCGTGTGTGCAAATAAAACGAGTTAAATAATGTTAATTAATAGCATCTACTTCTTTGTAGCTTCTTCTTATCATATCTGCAAGCAGCTCAGAATTGCCACATTTCTCTGCTATTGTGCTCAAATTCTCGCCCATATCGTTCACAACGTCTATACGAGCAGAAGAAATCTTAAATAGCTCTCTTACAAGCCAATCCAACTTTGGAAAACCCATAGCCACCATCAATATGGTGTTGCAATCAGCATCAATAGCATTGACATCAAATTGTCTGTTGTTGATAATCTCCTTTGCAATCTCTTTGAACTTCTCAGTGTCGTATGTTACTGTAGAATCCTGTGCATAGTATATAAGAGAAGAAAGCGCTGGTTCATCCCATCTATCACATTCGTTTGGGTTAAAATGCACATCTTTAACAATCCTAAGACATTCATCATAATTACCTTTGATGAAATACTTCACAAGATTATATAATGAAACAGGATTTTCTTTTGCTTCTGGATAGAATGCAGCTTCTATGTTATTTAAAATGTTACCTGATACTGTTACTTGAGTTGTTTGAGAAGCTGTTGGTTTCTTTTTCTTGACACCTACTTTTTTCTTAGGAAGATGCTTTATGGTAAACTTCATACTGTACGCCAATATTAAATCACGCACAATAGAATTCTCTTTACCGGCAGCAATATCTAAAGCTGTCTTTCCAAGATAGTTTTTGGCAAATAAGTTTAGATTTGGACAATCAAGAAGGAAAGGTGCAAGCCAAGAAAACCTCTTATTCCTAGCAACGTGCATAAGCACTGTTTCTTTTTCTCTGTCAACAGCATTTGGGTCAAACTTCTTATTAGAGGTAATGGCCTTAAATACGGCCTTTGCATCTTGATTAATATCTTTATCTTTTGTGCCAGTGAGTATTGTAATCATTGCTGATATAACAGGTGCGTCCCAAGTTTTAGTTTTCTCATTTGGGTCGAAATTTTCATCTGTTACAATATCCATTGCATCTTTATAGTCTTCCATTATCATTGCCTTAAGCAATCTGGAAATAATAGGTACATCTTTTCCCATATATGTTTATTTTATATAATTCATTTTATTAGGTATACATCCTCTTACGCCACCTCTAGGGTCTTCAACATCGCCATTATAACGTGGTATTATATGAATATGGCAATGAGGAACTGTTTGCCCTGCTGCTTCTCCACAATTAATGCCTATGTTATATCCATCAGGTTTAAACTTGTTATCAATAATAAGTTTAACAACACCTATTGTTACACCAACACTAGCTAATTCAATATAATTGAGGTCGAAATATGTTTTAACGTGACGTTTTGGTATAAGCAGCACATGTCCCTTTGAAACCGGATATGAATCATAAACAGCTATCCAACTGCTATCTTGATATATTATTCTATCTTCATCAAATTGCTTGCAGAATGGGCAATTATCATCATGTATATTGTTGTTCTTTGAACCTATATTCATTTTCAAAACCTTCTATTGTATTTAACTTGTCTTTTATTGTACGCCATAGATATTTTCCTTGTTCATAATTTTCAAGAGTTTCTGCCATTATCAAAGCATCACTAAGGTCTAGCTTACTCCAATCACTTCTATTGATTGATTCGATATATGCTATTTCCTTTGCAATCTCTTTTGAAATTTCGGTTCTTATTTCTTCAGCATTTGTATGTGCAGGGAAAATAGCATAAAATCTATAATCAGTTAATACAAGAATTAAAAACAATGAAGCTTTTATATCATTATGGGTAATATTTTGAACTGGACCCCATAGAGTACTGACAGACCCAAATGTTATATTTTCAAGACCTTTTATGCTGGTAATATAATAGCCGAAAGATATATTGTTTTTGTGAAAATATTCTTTTATAACAGCATTATAAATGCCTAGTTTTTTTAGATTAGAAACGAAAATTTTTTTATATATTTTCAATCCTGTTTCATCTATGTCTTTATTAATCATTTGTTGCTTGTTTCTTTTTATTATTTAATTCTGACACGATGGTCATTTTATCTTCTAACCTTTTACTCATTTTAAAACCATTTTCATAAATAATATCAGTTAGCATTGAAATGTCAGCATTAGTAACATTTTCTATCCAATATGCTGTCTCAAGACCGGACACATAGCCTAATTCTCTTTTGACTGAATCATTAATTTCAGAATTAAATTTGGTGAGAACAAAGTATTTAAATTTTGAAAAAACATTTATAAAATCCTTGTCAGTAATTACCTTTATCAGGAATAAAGACGCTTTAATGCCACCACCTAGGCCGGCACATTGAAAGCTTTCATTTACAGGACCCCAAAGAGTGCTCACGCATTCGCTTATAACGTCAGAACTCCCGTGTTTGTTCCTCACATGGAAATCGAATGTATAATTATGCTTGTGAAAATAGTTTTTCAAGACAACACCATAAATACCAAGCTCTTTTAAATGCCTGCAAAATATTTTCTTGTATAACTTTAAATTTTCATTTTCTAATTCATTATTCCTAATCATTTGTTACTTTTTTACTGTCTTTATACATTTCTGGCATTCATTCTCAAGATGCCAAACCTCCATCTGAGATTTATTTTTTCCGCTGTATACGTGATAAACAACATCATGCCCCTTTACTTTAGCATAATATGTAGTTATACCTGTATACAATGTATCTTTTGCGCTGTATATCTTATGCTTCTCAGCATATATGTTATCATTTGGGTCGTATTTAGTTCCTTCGCATGATGCCATAACAATGATGAATGGTGTTATATACAACGCCAAAATAAAGTAAATAAAACTCTTTTTCATATTTTAATCTATATTTTTTGGTAAAACAAATATCACTAGTAATAATATAAATGCTAAAATAAAAGATTCAATTCTAAACATAAACCACATCTGCAACTACAATTGATTCGGTTTTTTTATCTTCTTTCTTTTTAGACTCTGGTGCAGTGCCAAATTTTCTATCTATAAATCTTTCAAGCACAGCACCATATGCTGTTAATCCCATCAATGTTTCTGTACTAGTAGGAGCTGGTAAACACTTAGACATATCGAAACTTGATATAACAGGATTTGGTTTTGTAATAAGCTCATCTTTGCTAACTATGATAGCCGAACTCCTTTTCTCTTCCACTGAACGATTTGTCGGTTTTCCTATTTTAAGGGATTCCATAACCATATTCTTTAATCCTTGGTCTATTGGTTTATAAATCGTTTCATGCCTGAATCCATTTTTTAATCCCTCAATAATTTCATCACCATCATTTTCGTCAGTGCCGAAATAAACAAAATTGTGACTGACGTTATCAGACCTAAAGCTAAGACCAATATCATCAGTGCTCCATTTCCAATCTTTATATCCAACTGGTTTTGTTATATCTCTTGGGATTGCTACATAATCGCAATATCTTCCAATCAACGCATTCTCTCCTGCTAATACAAGGGCATATACACTAGAAAGTCCAAGGAAATAGAACTTAGCCTTAAAATGCTTTGTGGTGATACCATCAAGACCATTTATTGAAAAGGCATACAACGGCATTGACTTGATAATATCATCCTTCACTGAGGCGAAATTACCGCACCTTGCTAAATCTTTGAACTTTGGTATAAGCTCTTTTATTTCCTCTATATCCTTTATTACAGCCATTATTGACAATTTTATATACTACCATACAAATATACACAAAAAACGTGGGAAATGAAAATCTCCCACGTTAAAGTTTGTTAATCAACCAATTAATCTATCCAACTCATAAATGAAATTAACAGTCATTGATACAAGAGATTCAATATCCCTTAAATCGCAAACCTCAACTGGAGTATGCATATTTCTCTCTGGAACGGAAAGAAGCAATGTCTTGCAATCATCAGCAGCCATCTTAATCTTGCATGTGTTTGTGGCTCCTGCTCCAACTGAGAATGGCTGATAATTTATATCGCATTTTTTGCATATATCACTCATTAAGTTGCACATTTCAATGTTCTTATCAGGACCATATGCAATACAGCCACCGCCTCCAAGTTTGATGTCACCCCATTCGTTTTTATCAACATTGCCATCATCAGTAGCAAACGTTACATCGTAGTCAATGGAATACTTTGGATTAATTCTCTTTGCAGCCAATGAAGCACCATATCCTCCAACCTCTTCCTGGGTACAAGCTACACCATATACCAATAATCCCTTGAGAGGATTTGTTTTTTCCATTTCCTTAAGTGTCTTAAGGACTTTGCCAGTGATATAAACGCCAATTTTATCGTCAATACCACACGCTGAAATACGGTTTTTACCCAACTCTCTAAGCATCTTATCGAAGACAATTGGCTGTCCAACTTCAATGCCCATATCAATGGCTTCTTGCTTGTTACTAGCGCCAACATCAATCTTGAGATTTTTTATTTTCGTTACTTTATCTTTATCATCAGTGTGAAACTCAACATGGATTGGAGTTTTGCCAATAACACCAGGTATAGTGTGGCTTAGATTATGGTTGTTGCAAATAACAACATTACGCCCGGCAAGAGTCTTTGGGTCAATACCTCCATCTTTAATGAAATGAATAAATCCATTGTCATCAATATGTTGTACTTGCATGGCAATTTCATCTATATGCCCTGATACCATAAATGGAATTCCGCCAAGCTTACCAACTGAAAATGCAGCGTTACCTATGCTATCAGTAAACTCGTGGCTTAACTCTAGTTCATAACAAAACCTTTCGAAAACAAGTGTGGCTTCTTTTTCATAGCCACTGGGACTTGGCGCTTCCATCAAATCCGTTAAAAATTGATTAAGTTTTACTGTCATATTATTTAATCTTGAATATTTGCTTTGTGTATATTAAATCCAACCTTTACCGGTTTATCTTCCCACTTAAGGTTTTTAAATTCAGGGAAATCTGAATCGTATATTTGAAACGCTTTATCATCGCTTTCCCAGAACATTACCGTTGCTAATACTTCTTTTCTTTTTGGCTTAGAAAAATGAAACCATAAAGATGTATTTAGGTCTCTTGCTACATATCCTGTCATAATCTATTTCCTGTTTATTTGAAAATTGTCATATATTCTTTTATTTAAAAGCTTATAGATATTATGCCTAATAGTATCTTGATTTGATTTATTCTCAATACCTTTAAAAGCAAAATATTCTGTAAGGTAGTTTCTAACTGATTTTTTTCCTTCGTTCAAAATACTCTCTGGTATTTCTTTGAATATTTTCTCATAATCAATTGTTAATGGCATTTCAATGCCGCCTTTATTCTTTATACTAGTTTCATATCTCCTAATTAAGTTTTCAGTATTGTGAGCATATGCTTCTTTATATGGTTTGCTACTTATATGCCAACCTCCGCAAGCAGGGCAATAATATGGCCTCAATTCGCCTCCATGAGTATCAATATCATCGCCATTCCATTTAATGAAATTATCAGCTTGCTTCTGCGTCTCAAAGAGCATCTTTTGTTTGAAGCACTCAGGACACATTACACGGTTATTCTTTGGTTTCATTTTATTGTATATACTCCTTCATTTAGTAAATGCTGGTGTTCTTTCCATTGTTTATTGCTTCTGTTAAGCCTTGCAATTTCCTTATTATTTTTTTCAATTACATCAGCTACTATTTTATCACAATAATGTTTAGCCTCTTCCAATGTTGTACACAAATACGTGGCCTTTGGTTCTGTGTTTTTGTTTTTAACACTTGACTTATCTACCGGAAGGTCCATATATGAATCAAGCCAAGACCATTGACTTGTGGACTCACAAATTATAGACACATAAATATTTTTTTCAGTATGAGCTAATTTAATTGGCTTTACTAAAGTAACTTTCTTTTTAATAATACTTGTCTTATAGCCATTAGTACTGGTTACATGATAGACGAAATCGCCTTCTTTAACGTCTATGAATTTTTTTGTTTCGTTAGTATTCATTACTTTAATCCTTTATATGACCCATATCTCTTTGCGTTTCTTAAAAGCACAGTGGCACGATAAATAGTCTCATTAAGTCTTGTGGCCATAACTGACAAATCACTTATTTCGCCAATAATACGAAGCTTATAATCTTCTTGTGCTTCCTCTTTATTAGTAAATCCTTTTATGAACGTATTAACATGCTTATGATATGCATATGTTCTATTTGGGTCAGCTTCAAATTCTAGTGGCCCACATTTAACGCCAATTTTTCCTCCTACATATAAGGTTTCAGTTACTTTAACTACTCTTATTTTAAATAATTTCGTTTCTTTGTCTTTACAAACAAGATATATATCATCACCTGGTCTTACAAATTCAAATATTTTATTCATATTTTACCCTTTCATCAAATTATTATCATTTAAAAAATGTTCAAACTTAGTCCAGCAAACGTTATAATCTTCAAGTGCTTTTTTTACTCTCACACTTTTTTCACGGCACAATTCAACCATAAGATTAAGACATTTATCTTTTGCATCTTGATAATTTGCAAAGAAATAATCATTTCCTGTTATTGAATGCCAATTATCTTTAATAGTCGTTTCACTATTATTTCTATATAGTAAAAAACCACTATAACGATGTTTTGATGGAGAACCGGGTTTAACAATTGTTTCAATTTCAATATATTTATCCTTTTGTAAGGTATTGTCAGAGACTATTATACTATATTCGTATATTTTAAAACAATCTGCAAGTTCGCAGTAATCAACATAATATATTGAATCACCTGTAATTAAATCACCAAATGTTTTTTTATCCATTATATTATAACTCCTTTATTTTTATTTTTAATGTTTTGGTAGACTCGTAATAAACAAGGTCAACCACTTCGTACAACCCATTATATTCACCAGAGTCAAAACGTATTCGTTCTCCTTGTCTCGGAATAATCATGCCGTTTGTATGCGGATGCGCACTTATAGTTTTTGTGTGTATACAATCAAAAAATTCAATAAATATAATATCCATAATTTATTATTTTTTCAAAACCATTATTTTAAATCCTTCTTTTGACGTTCCACAAACCTCAAATCCAAATGATTCATAGAACTTAACAAGCATATCCATATCTAATCCATTATAAGGGGCTTCATAAATAGCACAACCATTCACGATATAATACGGACAAGCATTAAGGTGAATTAAATCATATTCATTTTTAAATAATTCAATAACTTCTTTCAGAAGATATGTCGCATAGCCTTTATTCCTATTAAAACAATCTGTTTGAAAATCAGTTATATATAAAACTTTTTCTCTGATATGTTCAGGGATATATTTTTGTTTGCTCCAAAAATCTTCGCATACAGCACGGAGGCTGCACAACGTTTTAAGTTCGTTATCTTCATCCCTTAAACAAAAACGTCCACGTCCGCTAACTACTTTAAGCATTTTTTAAAAAATCATTTTATATCTAAAAAAATCTTTTAATATTTCATATTCTCTATGTTTATTTACAAAATCGAAATTCTTAGCTAGACTCCAATCTGTGCAAGACATTGCTTTTCTAAGGAAAAAATTAATAATGCCATTAGGGTTATACACTTCAATTTTATATTTCTCTTCTCCAAAAACAAGAATATAATCAATATAACTTGGCACAATGATTGCTTTACGCTCATAGCCAATATTTACATAGAATGAAGCCGTTTCAAGACGGTTAAATCCCTGCATAATCATTGACTTATAAAAAGCGCATTGAATCAAAGAGCTTTGAAAATACCAATCTGGCGTGTTTCCAACAACTGACTTAACTTCAATTATTTTATCGCTACAAACAATATCATTTGAAAAATAAATTGAAAGACCTCCATTTGTATATATACCTCTCATTTCTTCTCCAATAATATTAGGAATTGTATCTGACACAGCTCTCTGAAATTTTTCTCCATAATAAACCATTTGCGATGGCTGTGGTTTTCTTTCAGGGTGTTCTGTAAACATTTTTATTTGCATACATGACCTTGTTACAAGGTCTTTTGCCGAAAAACTAGTCATTTATTTTTATTATTTTCGTTTTTTAACGCTTCTTTTACCTCTTCAACGCTTTTCTCAAGTTTATCCTTTTCGTCCATAACAGTTTCCTCAGTAAAGCCAAAGAAAGTCATTTCATAAAGGCAAGCTGCGACAATATCCTCTTTGCTAAAGCTATCAAGAGTTTCCTGTGTGATGAACATTGAAACCCAATCAGACCATTTGCAGAACTCAATGCCATAATGCTGATGGGTATTAACATTAACACCAGTTACATCAAGCCATTCTGAATCATCATCTTCCTCTTTAACATTTTCAATATTAATGAACAAGTCATTGAGGTTATAATGTCCATCAAGCTTTTTCTTTAAAAGCTCATTGAAAACTCCCTCATAAACCTCTTCGCCATCTTCCTGGTCTTTGAAATAGAAGCAAATCCTCTTGAATACGTCCTTAAACTTAACCTCTCTGAGAATTGCATATATGGTTGTGGTTTCTATGGCAGCAATACGAGGGCATTTATCAATGTCCTCAGGTTTGGCGTTTGCTACCTTGCAAACACCTCTCTGCAATAGCTTGCACCATTTATGTCCACACGAACAAAATTTCTTTCCCATTATTTTTAATTAAACTAAATTTTTATGCCTTACAATAATATAATCTTGCCATCTATTATCAAAACGATGGCAATCATTTCTATTAAAATTTACATCCCAACCAGCATTTTTTAATTCTTCACTAATTTTGATAAACCAAGAATAATAAAAAAGTAAAGAATAATCTGTCCTGTATATACTTCGCAAATCATCACAGCTTAATCTAAACTCATATTCGTCTGATTCAATCCTTATTTTACTTAATATAAAATCATTCAGTTTTGATAACAACATATTAGGTAATGAATCTACCTTCTCTCTAATGTCTGCCGGCTTTAAAATCTTAATCATATTAATGTTTTTTTTTAATGTTTATAAAGGAAAGGGGCCCATGCCACTTTTATATTGGTACCGGACCACAATGTTTCAATGTCAGCATAAAACCCTTCTTCAGTAAGTTTTTTCTCAACCATATGGGCAATCATAAGGCTGTCTTCTCCATTAACTGTGATACTTGTATGAAAAAGACCTTTTTTAGCGGCCTTTTCAATATTTCCTACTGCCTTTTCGTAGTATGACTTGGCAGATGAAAAAATCTTTTTCTGCTCTTTCTCAAAGTCATTCTTATTCTTTTTGATTGTAATCTCAATAATCTTGTCTAAAAACTTTCCCATATCAATACATTTTTAACTTCATGTTTCTATAAATTCATATCCATCATATTCCAAAAATTGACATTCCGGATAGCCGCCACTCATATGTCTTAAAAAACAATTAGCGCAATCATTTTTACATCTAATAGTTTCATCCCATTGAGTACATCTTAATTTGTTTACTTTTACCAATGCCATATATCAAACTTTTGTGCAAAGGTAATAATTTATTTCCACATTAGCAAATATTTTGTGTTAATATTTCTTAAAACGATATTTTTGTTTTAATTAATCCAATCATATTGCTTTAGA
>JAEEGL016714920.1_pt1 | contig 46996 bp, 25 predicted proteins | sample 9134231 | NCBI WGS metagenome assembly JAEEGL01 (sample SAMN16246548, study PRJNA631951) | gut metagenome | biome: gut microbiome; feature: rumen; material: fiber-attached | host: Bos | place: Iran: Karaj | collected 2018-10
CGTCAGCCGATAGACGCGCCCCCCGAAACGGCGCGGCGTATCGGCGCCAGCCGATAGACGCGCCCCCGGTCGCACCGGCGCCAGCCGACAGACCGGGCACTCACACAAACACAGCATTGACGTGCGAGGGAACGATGAGACATTTCTGGCTGATAATGGTCGTATTTCTGACCAGCATTTTATGGATGGGATGCGCGACAACCAAACAGGCGCATCTGATGGATGCAGCGCCGCAGAGTTCCATTTCGCACCAGAAGCGCGGGCTTTTCCCGTTTATTGGCGAGGTGCTGACGTTTGACGCGCGGCATGTGGCGACCAAGGCGACTGTGGCCGAGGCGAGGCTGCAGGTGGGACAGGAACAAAAGATGGAAGACGGGACGCGGTATATTCCGATTATCGGGTCTGCGGCGTCGACATCGATTGTGCGGCTGTTTGCGCGCATTGATGACCGCACCGAGGCGTATATCGACCCCGACACGTGGGAAACGATTTACAGCTACAAGCATCTGAACGAAAACGACCGCGACCGCGAATATTACGTGTGGTTCTGGCCCGATGACGACATCACGTCTGTCGAACGGCACCACAAGGGCAACGTCGTGAAGCGCGACTACCCGATTCCGCCCGAATCGATGGATTCGATTGCGTGGATTTATCATGTGCGCACCTACGACCTGAAAGCGGGACAGGTTTACAAATCGTTCACATTCGACGGCTGGACGATAAACCGCATCGAGCTGCGGGTTGGCGGCGAGGAAGATGTGTGGACCGAGAATGGCTTTTACAAGTGCCGCAAGATCGAGATATGGCGTGAGCGCAGCGACGCACTTGCACCGCGGGGTGCGCTGAGCGGCGTATTTATTGAACCTGCTCGCAAAGTGGCCGTTGATCTGTATCATCTGGCCGACGCATGGCTCGCCAACGACGAAAAGCATACGCCGATTCGCATGGTCGTCGACACGGGCGTCGGAGACTTCGATTTACTGCTGAAAAGCGCCGGAATTGCAACCGAATGAAACGCACATTACCGCTTAAAACCTATTCGAGCGTGCCCTGGATCATCGCATTCTGCGCGCTGCTTTCATCCATCGCTAACCTGTGCACCGGCATCGTGCTGCTCGCCCTCAACAAATCGGGCGGCGACATCGCGCTTGGTGTGCTCACGACTGTGTTTGCCGTGTGGGGCATGACGGGGTCGATTCTGGCGCTGGTGTTTATCGTCAAGCAAAACCGCTACAATCGTTCGCAGGCGAATTTTATCGCGCAGGTCTCGCACGAGCTTCGCACGCCGCTCACATCGATCCGCATGTACGCCGACACGCTCAAGCTGCACCGGTTCAAAGACGAATCCGAGCAAAATACGCTCATCGATCACATGGATGACGAGATCATGCGGCTGGAAGCGCTCACCGAACAGATTCTCGAAGCGCGCCAGCAAAAAAGCGCCAAAAACATCGACAAAATCGACGTGGCCGAAGCGCTGCTCAAATCGCTGCAGCCCTATCTGATGGTCCCCGGCAACGCCGACCGCCTCGAAATCGACATCGCCGACGAAGTGCCCAAAGTGCGCGTCGATCGCAACGATTTCATCAACATGGCATCGAATCTCGTGCGCAACGCCCTCACCCACGGCGGCAACGGTGTGGTGGAAGTGAAACTTGCACAAAGCGGCGATCGCTGCGTGTTCACGGTGCGCGACCACGGCCCCGGCATCGCCCCCAAAATGCAGAAAAAGCTGTTCGAACCGTTCGAACGCGGCAGCGAAACGACCGATTCAGGCATTCCCGGTTTCGGCCTGGGACTCTCGATAGTACACGATTTCGCGAAACAATATGGCGCGCGCATCAGCGCCGACAACCATCCCGACGGCGGTGCCATATTTACGGTTTCGATGAAAATCGACTGATGTCTCTTTGTGGGGGCCGCCTATTTTGCAGACACGTCTGCAAAATACGGCGGCCGATTTTTTGGGGCGGGGCCAGGTCTTTGTCAGTTTCGGCCCCGCAACGCCCCGATTTGAGATATTTGCGCGATTACAGCGCGGTTTTCCAAAGCCCGTGCAGATTGCAATAGGCATAGACTGCCACAGGCATTTCGCCATCGGGAATCAGGAATTTCGCTCTTGGTGCATCATCTGCCTTGAGTGCCTGGCGATGACCGCCCTTGTCGGTTTCGACAAAGATCCATTCGATAAGGTGCGCTGCCGTCATGGGGTGCGGCGCGCTGCCGACATCGACGATCAATCGCATGCCGTCGTCTGTGCTTTCAACCGTCACAACGGGCAGATGTTTTTCGTGGCTCGCTTCTTCGGTGTTTGCCTTGAGTTCCGTCATTGGATCGCCGCAGCAAACAGGCACAACGCCCGAATCCTTGACCATACCGATCAGATTTTTACAGTGTTTGCAATAGAGGAATTTCGCTGCCATAGTTTCTCCTTTTGTTTTGAGACATTCCAGGACGGCTTGCGCCGTAAGCACCAATCTTTATGCGCCCTTGCGGGCGCGGCAATTAGGTTTGCAGTCGTTCGATTTCAGCTGCACAGAACTTCAGTACATCCACCATAGAATGTACCTGCTCCTTACTCTGCGGGGTGAGATCGAGCTGATTCTCGGCCACGGTTTGCATGGCAGTGGCATACTGGATGAGTGAATTGAAGCGTTTGGACCATTTGTTTTTGAAGGTCTCGATTTGAGCGCCGGATTTGCTGGCGTTTGCGATTTGCGACTGGAGTTCTGCGATAGTCGTTTCGAGTTCGACGCGTTTGGATTCGCCGGCAGCGAAATTCTGTTCGATTTCGGCGATTCGGGCATTGGCTTCGTTCTGCACATCGTCCAGCTGCTGGCGGCATTTGGCTTTCACATCCTCGACCGACTGGCTGCATTCGTCTTTGATTCTGGCGATTTCGGCAAGGTTCTGAGCCTGAATCTCCTCGACCTGAGCCTTGATGGAAGCATCGATTTGCTCGAGTCTCTGGTTGGCTTCGTCGCGCTCGGCGCGAATCTGATCGAGCTCATCCTGGCTCACCCGCGGCAGCTGCGAAGCACTGGCGAGCTGCTGAACGGCTTCGTCGCGTTCAGCCATGGATTTGTCGAGTTTTTCCTGCAGCGACAGAATCTGACTGTGGGATTTGGTAAGCAGCACCGAAGCACTGCTCGATTCGAGATTTGCCTGGTCGAGAGAGCTCTGCAATTCCTGCAGATTCTGTTTGTTCTGCTCGAGCTGACTGGAAAGATCATCGCACTGTGCCTGCGATTTTTCGAGTTCCGCACGCATCGTCTGCATTTCGACATTCAGGCGCTCGCTCTGAAGCACCGCATTGTCGCGATCGGCGCGGGTCTGGCGGAGTTCGTCGCGCAAAGTCTGGACAGATGCGCCCGTCTGACGCAGCATTTCCATTTCGGATTTCATGCTGTCGATATCGACACCACCGTTGACCTCCAGCTCAGCGCGCAAAGCATCCAGCTCGGTTTCGAGCGAATGCTTCGATTCCAGCTCGGATTTGAGCGCAGCGATTTGAGCTTCGAAATCGAGGCGCAGGCTGACCATATCGGCTTCGAGCGACTGCTTGGATTCCAGCTCGGATTTCAGGCTGGCGACCTGGGCTTCGAGCGATTGTTTGGATTCGAGATCGAGCCGCAGGCTGGCCATATCGGCTTCGAGCGCCTGCTTCGATTCCAGCTCAGCTTTCAGGCTGTCGACCTCGGTCTGAAGCGCAGATTTGGCTTCGAGATCTGCTTTGAGACTGGCGATTTCGGACTCGAGCGATTGTCTGGCAGCCAGCTCGGATTTGAGATCGGCAATTTCGGATTCGAGCGATTGCTTGGCTTCGAGTTCAGCCTTTAAGCTGTCGAGCTCGGCCTGAATACCGGCATTGCGGGCATTTGCTTCGTCGAGCAGCTGCTGACAGGATTCGGCGTTATCCGCAGCCGATGATTCAGCAGGCGCTGGTTCGGCGGATGCATCCGCATGCGAATCATCTTCCGGAGCATCCACTGCAGCAGGTTGTTCATCTGCGTCACTCGCAGGCGCTTCGGAGATTTCCTCAATCTGATCGCCGATGGTTTCGGGCGATTTGATTTCGGCGATTTCGTCGGGCGCATCCACAACAGCGACAGCAGGTTCGGGCGCTGCAATTTCAGGCGACGAAACGATTTCGGGTGCCACGGGCTCGGCAGATTCGAGGCTGGCTGCGACCGGGGATTCGGGCAGCTGAGATTCGTGCGACTGCTGCAATTCGTCCGAAACCGGCGCAAGATTCTGGCTGGAATAACCATATGAGGCGCGGGACTGTGCGGCGATAACCGGAGACGAAGCACGGCCCGAATGTGAAGACGCTGCCGAAACGCTCTGAAGATTCTGGCTGGAAGCGCTTGCCGACGGCACCGCTCTGAGATTCTGGCTGGAAATACCGGAAACATGCGGATGGCTGGGGCTGGAAATTCCTGCGCTTCCCCGGGACTGCGTCACGCCCGAAGACGTCGAACTGCGCGTCTCGTCGATGGTTTCGGCGATCGATGAATGCTGCGGAATATGTGTGCCAAAGCGCTGTCGCTGAGGTGCCCGGCCCATGCGATTAAATGTGCCGCTGGTTGCAGGCTGCGGCTGCGGTGCAGATCCGGCAGAACCTGCGCCGGCCTGCGGCATCTCACCACTATAGGTTCGATTGTATAATCCTGTACGCATCGGCCGTCTGGACTGCATGGCCGATTCGCCTGGCCCCATCATATCGCGGGCACTTCTGCCGCCGACTCTGGCTTGCACCGGAGCTGCGGCTGTTTCGGGCACATGTGCTTCAGGTTCGGGGGCTTCATGGGTTTCGGGCTCAGGTTCGGGAGGATTCACCGGTTCAGCGTCTGCCACGGCCTGATGGCTGTCTTCTGCAGCCGCCGGACTATGATTATCTGCCTGCAGTTCGGCGATATCATTTGCAGGGGATTCCGGATGCGCATCACCGGCGCTTTCAACGGAATCGACCGGTTCCGGCTGTGAAGGCCTGTCGTCTTCCAGTTCTTCAATACCAGGCACTTCGTCATCGTTGCGGAATTCACCATAAAAATCGCCGTAATTCTGGGTGTCGCCATCATTCTGGCTGCCCGGATTCTGGGATTCGCTGTAATTCTGGCCACCCGGATTCTGGGATTCGCCGTAATTCTGGCCACCAAAGTTCTGGGAGTCGCCGTAATTCTGGCCACCAATGTTCTGGGAGTCGCCGTAATTCTGGCCGCCAAAGTTCTGGCCGCCAAAGTTCTGGGAGTCGCCGTAATTCTGGCCGCCAAAATTCTGGGAGTCACCGTAATTCTGACCACCAAAGTTCGAAGATTCGTTGTAGTTCTGGCCGCCATAGTTCTGGCCGCCGAAGTTCGAAGATTCGTTGTAGTTCTGGCCGCCATAGTTCTGGCCGCCGAAGTTCGAAGATTCGTTGTAGTTCTGTGCATCCTGATAACGACCGGGCGCATTGAACACAGGGGCGAGACTGTTGTCGGATGTGAGCAGCGCGGGCGGCTCCATACGCCCACTGTTCACAAAGTCTGCGACATTGATCGCCTTTGTGGGCTGTGGACCTGCAGAAATCACCTCTTCCATCTGGCCCGAAACGCCCTGGCTGCCAAACGGCGCGCCCGGATTGCCAAAGCGAGTGGCGTTCTGGGCAGGCGGAGGCGCCATCAGGGATGGATTGTTTGGTCTTGGCGTCGTAAAGCTGCTGTTTGGATTGAATGTTGCCGGAGCCGCATTGGGATCGACGCTGGCCACATTTCGGGGCGACGGCGGCATCACGGGCTGCTGCTGCGCCATCGGCGGCATACCGCCGGCATTCAGGCTGCTGCCGGGATTAAAAGTAATCGGCGCAGCATTGGGATCGACAGCCTGCATATTGCGCGGCGAAGACGGCATCCCGGGCTGCATGCCGGGCATGGGTGCCATGGTTTTGTCCATTCCCATATTGGATCTGGGCACGGGCGCACCTGGCATGCCTGCATTGCTGTTTGCACCGGGGATAAATCCCATGCCATTGGGGTTGAACGAAACCGGTGCCGCATTGGGATCGACCGGTTTATTGCCCGGAAACTGAGAACTGGACGCAGCCATCTGTTCCGAAATGACCTTGGCCATATCATCGTCGAACGCCGGCTGATTGGGCATGGTCGGTCTGAAGCTGCCGCCCGCAGAAATCGGACGGGAACTGAGGGCGATGCTGCGTTCGGACGCAATCATCGGGCCGCTGCCAAACATCTGCTTGGGTGCAGGCGGAATCAGCGGCGCTGAAGGCGGCATCTGTGCCGGCGGACCGGAGATCATCATCTGTTTGCCGGGCGGCGGTACCGAAGGCGCACCAAAACTCATGCCGGCTCGCGCGTCTTCGACAAAATCGACGCTCACGTCGCCAAACATGATCTTATCCCCAGGGTGAATCTCCTGATAAGTCACTCGCTGATCGTTGACCCGCGTCCCGTTTGAACTCTTGAGATCAATCAGGAAATACTTGCTGCCCTGAAAAAGGATCTTGGCATGCTGTCTGGAAAGCGATTTCGCAGGGATAACAAGCGAATTTCCCGGGTTTCTTCCGACTGTGATTTCGGGATGCTGTGCATTGACATCGGCATAAAATGTCTGAAATTTTTCATCACGATAGACAATTCGAGCCACTTTCCAACCTCATTGACGCGGTATTGATTCAACCCCTGTTTCCCGACATTGTGTTGGGTACAGATAGTAAAAAGATACCACATTCGGGGAATCAGTGAATAGTGAATAGTGAATAGTGAATAGTGAACCGTCTTATGGTTATTTGGGGCGATTGGGAAGCGGGGGCGGCTTGAGTGGCCCCTGCTGCGCGGGATGCGTGAGCTTTGATGCGGTAATCTCGAGCGTTTTCATGGTGAGCGTCAGCGTCTGACCGCTGCTTATCGCATCCGAGACTGCAGTCTGCGTCTGCATCGTCCGTTCGTGCATGTGATCGACAAAAGCAATGCCCTGCGTGAGCATCTGGCGGTGCTCCAGCCTTTCTTTGGCAAACCGCAGACTCATCCACGAAGCGATTTGCGCCGGTGTAATGGGCTGGTGATTGAGTGCATGGATACAGCTGCGCAAATCGTTGGCAAACTGCGCAGCGTTCTGATAACGCCGATTGGGATCGCGCTGCAGCCCGCTCATGATGATTTGCGAAAGCGTCGCCGGATATCCGGCAATCTGCTGCACCGGCGGAATGATGGGCTGATTGGTGAGCGCATTGAGCGTCTGGATATCGTCTTCGCGGGCAAACGCCGGAATTCCGGTCGTCAGCTCATAAAGGATCGCAGCAAGTGCAAACAAATCACTGCGGGAATCGAACTTGAGACCATGGCATTGTTCGGGGCTCATATAGGCACATTTGCCTACGAGCATGCCTTTTTGCAAATCTGTTTTGCCATACCGCGCCACTCCAAAATCGAAGAGCTTGCACTGGCCATCGAAGCAAATGCAGATATTCTGCGGAGAAACATCGCGATGCACCGTGTTGAGCGGCTGGTTGAATTCATCTGTGAGCTGATGGATATACGAAAGCGCATCGAGCATCTGAATGCCGATATGCAGCGCAATATCCAAAGGAATGATCTCGCGCTTGCTGCGCAGAGAAGCGAGTATTTTGTCGAGCGTGAGGCCGTTGAGATATTCCATCACCATTGTATATCGGCCTTCGATAACGACACAATCCCATGCCTGCGCGATATTCGGATGATTGACGAGCAGCGAAATGCGCGCTTCGTGCAGGAATAAATCTGTAAACTCGGGCAAATTGCTGTACGGCCCCAAAATGCATTTGAGCGCCACAGGCTTGCGGACTTCGCCATTGCACTTTCGGATGGCCAGATAAACCTCGGCCATGCCGCCCATCCCAATCTGCGACAGCAGCACAAATGGCCCAAACGCGCGAATATTGTGTGATTCCAGCATATCTACAGCCAGGCAGCAATACCTGTGCGATCCAAGATTCGTCCCTGTGATGTGATCGTGCCAATCCAATGGCTGAATCACCCGCCGGTTCGTCTTATATCACATTATGCCTGCACAGATGACAGGAATTTATAGGCTGTGTTGAACCATCATGGACATAGATGGCTTATGGCTTATGGCTTATGGCTTATGGTGGGGAGCAAGAGTACGCCTGTTTTCAGGAACACAAGCGCCAGGCTGTTGTGCCACAAGCGATGAGCGTTCTGTACCCAAACAGCTTTGACAGAGCCAATTTATATGGCAGCCTGCAACCGTCAGATTTGGGTAGGAACGGCGCTGGGTCTGAAGAAATGCGCAATATATGGCGGAATATCTTCGAACCCATGACCGGTAAGATAATAGCCGTGCACCTGCATCTGGGTGCAGTAGCTTTCGATGGCTTCGGCATCCCCGTCACAAATGAGGATCACGATCATCTGCTTCATGGATGGCGCGCTGCGTATGGTTTCGAGGATTTCGTCCGTATCGGTATTGGGCATGTCTGGGTTAAAAAGCAAAACGTCGGGCTTTTCGTAGTCAAATTTGGCCAGAATACCGTAGGGACCAGTAAGGATACAGACTTCGTAGCCATTCGCTTTCAGCACATCTTCAAGTGCAATGACATCCGAAAGGATGTGGTCAAGTATCATTACCTTAGGCATAGGACGTATATCTCGGAAATCATTCCAAATTCAGTCGTTGGGACGAGCGCGGCGACCGCGGTGTGGCAGTTCGTAAACTGCCGGAACATCAATCTTGATACGCGATAAATTTTTTTTCAGTTTGTGTCAAGATTTTGATGTGTGTGTAAAGGCGACAGGGTAGAACATTTCACCCACATGCCCTTTTGGACGGCTTGCGCCGTATGCACATAATTTGCGCGGCTACGCGCCGCAGGCGGCAAGGGGCGTTGTTCCGCGAACGCCCCTTGCAACCCCGCGCGGCCGGGGGCTCTGCCCCCCGTCCCCCGGTTTATTTTCAATTCATTTCTATTGCGCCGCTGAAACGACGTCCTGTCGTTACATCGACGCGCCCGCCAACGTCCTGTTGGCGGGAAAGGCTTTGGCTTATCATGGCGGCCTGCGGCCGTAATGTTAGATCTGCGCAAATGCACATATCATAAAACCAAATTTTGGACTGTTTCGCCGCGCCAAAGAAATCATCTATTATTTGGAATAATCCAAGATGTGTTTAGGTTTGATAGGATGCCGGGGGGAAACAGGAGGTACAAGACTATGAAACGATATATGCGTAATTTTCTGTCGGTTTTAATCATTCTGGTATCGCTGGCGGCGGTTGCGACGAGCGCATTTGCGCAGAGCAATCAGCCGAGGCTTGGGATTGGCGTGACGCGACTTGAAGCATCCCCGCTGTTATTGCAGCATCTGCGTCTGGCAGAGGGAGAGGGGCTGATGATAGGCAACGTCGTTGCGGGGAGCGACCTGGATGTCGCGGGGCTTTCGCAGGGCGATATTCTGCTGGCCATAGATGGTCACATGCTCGAGAATCCGTCCGATTTGCAGAACTATGTGGCGAATCTTCCGAAGGGCGCACAGGTGACCCTCGACGTGATTCAGAAGGGCGATCATCGCCAGATTTATACGAAGCTGGACAATCTGCCGGATGAAATTGTGTGGAAATACGCGCCGACGGTTGAAGCGCCGGGACACAACGGCATCGGCGTGCATCCCAACAGCCAGTTCCGATCGCAGTCATTCCAGATGCCGGGAGTACGCGGGGGAAGCGGCGCACAGCAATCGGTATTTCATTCGCAGCAAATCACGCCATCGGGCATTCGCTCTGTGACCGTGACGATTACGGGACCATCGGACGATCCCGACAGTGAAATCAAGGTCGAAATCGGGCAGGATTCATACGAGACGCATATTGGCGAAATCAACAAACTGCCGGATGAAGCAAGGGAAGCGGCCGAGACCGCGATTGCGAGCCGCCAGTCGTTCCCGTTTGGCGGCGGCAGCTCAGATTTGTTCGAAGAGATGATGATGCGGCAGATGGAGCAGATGCGGCAGATGGACGAGATGTTCAACCAGTCTTTTGGCGCGCCGCAGAACCAGCAGAAAAAGAGCGCACCCAAACGTGCGCCGCAGAACAACGAAAAGCGCACACCGGTCACGCCGTCACCCAACGATATCCGCTCCTGATATCGGGAAACGGGCGCAGCCCATATGCTTGATGCGTCGTATCGGCCTCTGCGGCCGATAGACGCATCGGCCGGTCGTATCGGGCCAGCGGCCCGGAGACCGGCAACACAAGACAAATCCACCGGCCCCGACGACTTTTTGATGTTTGTTTGAATGAATTTACATGTCGCGCGTATTATGGCAGGTGCGTGAAAAATGCACATTTATCCGTTAGAATCGTGGAGCGTCTAAACATGAAAAGAGGATTATTGCTCGGTATTTTACTGGCGCTTGTCGTTTTTATATCGCCGGCATGGGCAGAGAATGTTGATTCAATTCAGTGGATGCGTGGGGATTATATTGGCGTTGGCGGCATTGATATCCAGAAGTTTTCGCAGCGCAAGATTTATCAGGAGCTGATGGCGTTTTTTGAGACGGACAGCGGCGTGAAGCAGGCGCTTGCCGAGGTTAAGGATGCCGGTGTGGTGCTCGACAAGACGCTGAAGCGCATCGTCGTTGGCGTTCCCGCTGATGTCGACAAATCGGAGCACATCGTGTTTTGGGAAACCGACGAGGATCTGTCGAAATATCGCGCGATTCTGTCGGGCCACTCCAACAAGATCGACACGCGAAACTTTATGGATGTGCCATATTATGCGACGAAACGCGAAAACGAGTGCATGGCGCTGCTCGAGAACGTTTTTGTGCTCGGCAGTGAGCTTCGCGTGAAGGAAGTGATTGAGTCGTACAAGACGGGTTATAAGAAAGGCCTGAAGAGCCCGGAACTTGCGGCCGAGGTGAAGCGCACCGACAAATCGCGGGATGCGTGGTTTGCGTATGCACTTACGGCGAAAGAACGCCAGCGCATCGGCGCCGGCGATCCCATCATCGATATGAGCGACGAAGGGCTTGGCAAGGCGAATCTCGGCGACATTCAGCAGGGCAATATGTCGATGGCATTTTCGAGCGGTCTGCTCGTGCTTTCGACCACCCGGATGGCATCGGAACAATCCGCCAAGCAGACAGCAACACTGCTGACCACACTCATCGAACGCGGCGCAAACGACAAGGATATCACCGAACTCGGGCTGGGCGCGTTTTTAACCGGCGTGTCGTTCAGCTCCAAAAAAGACGAACTCTTGCTCACCGTGACGTATGATCAGGCCCGATTCGACGAGCTGATCGCTCTGATCACGCAGTTTGCCAAGAGCATTCCCGGGCAGCCGAAGACCAAGAAATCTGCCCCTGCTCCCACGGCCAGACCAGCTGCAAAATAGACATGCATCGGTGAACAAATTATCTTTTCAAAAAAGAGCCCGAAGTTCGGGCTTTTTTTTGTGCCCAGAATCATCAATCATATGTAAACTAGAAGAGTGTATGCATCGGAGAATGGTTGGAGTCTGTGCATGTTTAAGAAACGCCAATTACTGGACTTTTTTCTGCTTCTGATAGTGTCGTCGTTAGTATTCCTGGGAGGGATCTCGCAAAGCTCGGTTGGGCTTTGGGAGCCCTGGGAAACCTCGACGCTTTTGACGGCAAAACAGATGGCGCAGTCGAGCATTGCGGAACCGTCATTCTGGGTTCCCGAGCTCAACGAAACGCTGGTCGCACAGCCCTATCTGCAATTGTGGTCGCTGGCGCTGATACTGCATCTGTTCCCCGATCCCGACGCATTTATGCTGCGTCTGCCTGCCGGATGCATCGGCATTTTCCTGACGCTGCTCACCTTTTTGACCGTGCGGTTTGCCGCATCACGGCGTGCCGCCTGGATCTCGTCTCTGGTTCTGCTCACGCTGCCGATGTTCGTGCTGGGCGGAAAACTCATTCATGGCGGCATCTGGCTGGTGTTTGCCGTATCGCTCCCCAACCTGTTCTATCTGCTCGCATCCTATGCATCGACCCAGCGAATGCACCGCGTGATGCTGTCGCTCACAGCCCTGTCGACCGCGGTTTCGTTCGTCGCCGGCGGATTGTTTGCGCTCGCCATTCTGCTGGTCGAAGTGCTCCTGTTTTTGCTGCTCATCTGGCGTCATCCGCACAAAAAATACATGATCGAGCCGCTAAAAACGCGCTATTTCATTTTTCCGCTGTATTTCGCCTTCATTTTTAACGTCTTTTTGTTCGGCAACTACACGACCAATGTGCGGTATTCACTGGAACACCGCATCCCGATGACGCTTTCGGAAATCAACGATGCGCTCGACGAAGACCGCGTCGTGACCATCGAACGGCGGCAGGAACAGATTATCGGATCGTGCCGCTTTATCAGTGCCAATCCGCCCTATCACGAGGAACAGCGGCCGTTTGTATTGGTCCAGTCGGAAGACAACAACAATTCCGATGCATCCCAGATATTCGAAAGCAACGACACGGAACGCCGCACGTTCGAGAATTTTTTGATGTGGCGGTTCCAAAAGCAGTATCCCTCCAAAGCCGCCCAGAATGTGCCGCCGTTTGACGGTGCGCTCACTGCAGCCCTCAAGTTTTTCTGGTATCACTCCAACAGCATCGCCACCCTGTCGGCACAAAAACTCGCCCGCGTGAAGGATACCGCCCTGGAATCCTCGGCCGATTTAACCATTCATTCAACCGATGTCGTATCGTCGTCGATCTCCGAAGTGCTCGCCCTTGACGGCGTCTCGTTCGAAACACAGACCCAGCTCGATCCCGGAACACTCGTGCGCGTCGTCAGCCTCGAAGACGACTCGGAATGGGCCGAAATCGAGACAGGAAACGGGATTCATGGATTTGTGAAACGCGAGTCGCTCGATATGCTCGACAGCGTTTCGTCGGTGAATTTCCATTCGTGGATCGACGTGCTGCTTTACGGCCTGCTGCCCTGGGGCTTCTTCTTCCCCGTGCTCATCATCTGCATGTTTATCGCCCGCAAGACACTGCCCGTCTCCGTTTCGCCGTTCCGCGGCGAATACCAGCTGTTTTCGGAAGACGAAACCGCCGAGATGCGTTCGCCCGCACAGAACCTGCTCATCAGCTGGACAGCCGTGTCGATCATCGCGCTGTTTGTCGGCACCAATCACAACAATCATGTCTTTTTTGCCGGTCTGATTCCGATCGCCATCTTTTTCGGATTTGCGCTGGCCTCGTCGCAGTTCTGGTATCGCGTGCGCCAAAGCCTCGAAGCCCGTCTCATCTATATTGTTGTGGCCTGGGGCTGCATGGGACTGGCCATCTATAACCTGTATGGCGAACCATTCAGACTGGTGCGCTATCTGCTCACCGATCCGCTCATGCACTGGGGCAAAGACACGGCCACCGTCGACGCCTGGACGATCTTCTACATCATCGCCTTTATCATCCTCACCGTCATCTCGGTTTCGGGCATCGTCGAAATCATCCAGTCCCGTGTGATCACGCTCCTCGAAAAGCACAAGAAACCTGGCGAGAATACACAGAATTCAAGTGCATCATTTAACCGTGTGACGCGGGAATCTGCCGAACCCATGCCCTATGCGCCCGTGATTGCGCTTCTGCTTGTCGCGGCCCTCACCTCGCTGAATATCTACTACGCCTATATTCCAAGGGTTTCGGATGAATTTACCGAAACCGCGCTCATCCAGCAGTATTTCGAGCTGGCCGAAGAATCGGAGCCGATTTATCTGCTCACGGGCGAAAATGAGCAGCTCTGCCAGACATACCGCGACTGCGAACCTGGTTATGTGTGCCAGAATTCACACTGCCAGATTTCGACGTTTTCGTCGTATTCGCTCAGCGTCGCCCACCCCATCAGCCGCGACGAAATGCTGCGCGCCATCGATCCGCAGCACGACAATTCGCCGGCATTTTTCGTCATCCCCAAAGACGCGATTTATGGCCTCAATCAGCGCTACCGCCAGATGTTCGATCCGCAGCCCCGCCAGAATCTCAACGTCATCGACGCCCCATCCTCGCGTCTGTACATGATCGCAAACCACAAAATCCGCACATCGATTAACCCGCTGGACGACATCATCATCTCCGAACTTCCCGAAGACGCGACCCCCATCCCGACCCCAATCGTGCTCGACGATCACCTCACCATCGAAGGATTCCGCATCGACAGCCTCGACTTCACCTACAGCAACACGCTCACCATGACCATCTTCTACCGCGTGCAGCAAACCTACGACTATGACGAGACCCTGAACGTCAATCTGGAGCTGTCGGGACGCAAACGATCGTTCAAACACAGCCTGCTGGCGCGCAAATACGACGACAGACTGTTCCTGCCGGGCGATCTCATCGCCGATTCGATGAAATTCGAGGTTCACATGATGCCGAACCACGGCAATCTCGACGTGAACATTTCGACAGAAAATTCGAGCGAACACAGCCTGACTATGATTAAATTCTAACGCATCAGGCGGGGGGCAGCGGCCCCCCAACGCGGCTATCGGCAAAGCCGATACGCCGCGCCCCCCACTCAGCGCGGCTATCGGCAAAGCCGATACGCCGCGCCAAATCCTCACCATATTAGAAAGAGAGACGTTCCATGGAACGTCTGTACAAAACTTCCATGGAACGTCTGTACAAAATACAGTATCCCCAATAATTCTGCGGAGCTCCCGCATTACCAGAGCAACAGCCAAGATGAAAACGATCGGCCTGATTGTGGCTTATGATGGAACCCCCTTTGCGGGCTGGCAGCGCCAGCCCGATCGTCCGACCATACAGGGCTGCCTGGAAGAAGCCGTCTCGAAAATCAACCAGACGCCGACCGAAGTGCGCGGCGCAAGCCGCACCGATGCCGGCGTACACGCCGAATACCAAATCGCAGCCTTCGACACGGAACGCCCCTACGATACCGGACGCTGGCGCATCGCCCTGAACGCGACGACGCCTCCCGAAATCACAGTGCGCTGCGCCTTCGAAGCCCCCGCCGGATTCGAGCCGAGATTCGAAAGCCGCGGCAAACACTATCGATACTGGCTGTGGCAAAACGCCTATCTGCCGCCGTTTTTATACCACCGCGCGGCACACACCCGGCCGCTCGACATCGAAAACATGCAAAAAGCCGCACAATACCTCATCGGTGAGCACGATTTCTCATCGTTTCGCGCCTACGACTGCCAGGCCAAAACACCGGTACGAACGATCACACGCCTCGATATCTCGACGCCGGGCGGCCCCTATGTCTTTGGATGCCACGATGAATCGGCGCTGATTCAAATCGATGTCGAAGGCTCCGCTTTTTTAAAACAGATGGTTCGCATTATTGTGGGTACGCTGATAGAATTCGGTCTTGGGCGCAATGCATCCGAAATGCTGGATGTGCTGAACGGACGCCGGCGTGCGCTGGCCGGCCGCACGGCTCCGGCAGATGGGCTCACGCTCGTGCGCTCCTATAGTTCTATCGATGAGCTCGTAAGGATTTCCCAATGAAATGGCCGCTTTGCACATGGCTGACCTTATCCTCGACTGTCCTGGGATGCGCCTGGGTGGATGAAGTCGGCAAAGAAAAAGATTACGGAACGATGGAACTGACCTCGGTTGCCGAGGGGCTGAACGACGAACTAAGCTGCGTCGCAAGCAAATTTCCGCTCGAATTCTGGGAATTTGATGCCGATGAGCCGATCGCAGGAAACGTCAGAATCCGTCTCTATGAATCGCTCACCACACCGATATTGCGCAACTTTGCAGCCATCAATTTTGTCGATCTCAATGCCGACACCGGTGAATCCTGCCCTCATGCATCCTCGCTCGTCGGACAGTCGGTCGCCGTTTCGCCCAATGGCTGCGTGCGTGCACAAATTCAGGTGAATACCTGCGACAAACCGCAGACGCTCAATCTGACCGGCACGCTCACTCTCACGTCATTCTCTACCGAACGCAAGGGCTGGGTCGAAGGGACAATCGAAGGCACCGTTTCGTATTCACGCAAATACGAAACATCCACCGAGACCCGGGAGATCGTCACAGAAATCGGACAGCTCAAAGGCAAATTTGCATTTGTCATCCATGCAGGCGCCATCTGGGGAAAGTAGGGAATCAGGACGTTACAGTCATAACAATCATCTCAGCAATCATCAGGAGTCATCATTTCCATGAATCGAATCAAACATATATGCATCATTTTTGCTTTGATAGCTCTGACATCCGGATGCAACAAGGACAAACAGGTCCCTGCGCCTGCAGCCGATCCTGATACAGTTTCCAGTGCGCAGACCGCTTCCGCCGATGCAGCCACTGCAGATTCAAATACTGCCCCAAATATAGAAATTCCCAAGGCAGACAGTGATACCAAAGAAATCGCCGAAAACTCAGAAAATAAGGCCGAAAAAGACGAAGATGCAGCAGCAAAGCCCGAGATACAAAAAATTAAAAACACTAAAAAATGGGCCAAAATCCCCGATCCCACCCAGGGAAAGCAATGTAAGGAAGGCAACTGCAAATGCGGAACAGGACACTGCGCAAAAGATGCGTATTGTATCAATGACAATTGTTACTGTACCGGAAAAAAGCCGCCATTTCGTCATGATGATACCTATATTCAGTCAAATGATTTCGGTACATTTACATGCGATTTAACAGATGGCGTGCAGTTCTACTGCGAGGATGACGATCTCATCGATGACGGTGTATACAAAGGATGCACATCTGATAACGGAATCAAGGTTGAACACGGCACCGGCACTTCTGTTCCAGAACTTCAAAAATCTGTTTCGGACAGCGTTCTTCTGGATCTTTGCGGTCGAAAAAGCGCTGAAAATTTCAAACGGGACATCTCACCATTTCTACGTTTCACCGATGAATTGTCAAAAAAATCCGTCCCGGATGAATGCAAGCAAAGAGAGGATGAGTGGGATACCAATGACAGCCTTGACAAGGATTGTCTTTTTAAATCAAAGCAGGAATTCGAACGTTGTGAAATCCGTCGGGCATGTGATTCCTGGTATATCCCCAGACAATACCGTGACCAGTATGTATGTGAATTTGAAGCAGGTATTCATAAAGGGGCCACGCACAACGAATCCTATTATTACCCAAAAGCAAAGGGGTTAAAGTGTATCGCGGATTCCGGGTGCGTTTGTACAAATGTCAAAATCGCCAAAGGCGAGTATTGCAACAGTGTGCCGGAATACGGATACCCCATCGACAGCGACATATCAGGCCAAAATACGGCTCCGAAACCAGAACTCAGAACCTTTGTCGACAAATCCAATCTCAAATGGGACACCATCAAGGATCAATTCACAAAACCTTCATATCATGGCAAAGGAGATATTTCCCTTGATGATTTTGCCCAAATCATGACCAATCTCCCCCGGAAAATCCAAAGCAAATACGGCGAATGCACATCATCCAAGTCGGGAATCAGTCCAAAACAGTACATCGAGCTAATACAGTGCAACATCCTTAATGATGAGAACGAACATGAGAAGGAAAGCTGCGATGCCGACGGTCAAACCGGATACCCCATTGGTCTGTTCCTGAGCATACATGATACAGAGAAAAATACGATAGATGTACATGCAATTGGCGATGTATATTCAGACTGTGGATTAGAATACTATTGGAGCAACGAGTACGAGTACAGTCTGAAATATGCCTATGCAGATTCTTTGGGTGACACGCAGGCTCTCCATGCCATTGTAACAAAATACTCACACAACAGTGACTGCGATCATGAACGAGCCGTGGACGGACCGGACTGCAGAGAAGAAACCGTCAAAGGGGAGGACAGGCATTATATCTTTGCCGGAGATGACAACCGATTGTTTGGATCCTATATCGAAAATACACTCGTAAAAACAGTCAATGGCTGTTACATGCCTGCATGCGGCGAATTTCTTAATGCAGAACTCTTTGAAAGCAACCTGACCCTGACTGGCGGGAAATGGCAGATAGATACCAATCACTGGGAAATGGAACTGGCGTTCTCATCCGATGAAGAACTGGAAAAGGTAAGAGAGGCAGCCTTAAACGGTGATTTCAATGACCCCAAAGTTCTGCCACAGTATGAAAAATATCTGAACTATGCCAGCACTGATCTGGAATTTAACAAAGACGCCCTGAAAAGCTTTTTAGAGGAAAAGCCTGCAAATAAGCAGTCAGGCGATATCAAAAAAGGAACATTCAGTATCGGCGTAGATTTAGATTAAGGCTATGTTTAACCAGTGTAGATATAGCGTTACCCCGATACGTGTGAGATACTGGCAAAGAGCGCCGGGCATCGAGCATCGAGTTGGCCAATGAGCACTCGTGGCTCGTTGCTCATCGCTCGTGGCCGCAAAGCAGAGAACCTTATTTTTCATATCCACGATCGTTATACAGAGCCTAGATTAATACGCGGCAGGAGAAAGCACCCATTGTGTAAACGCCCCCGCATGGCTGGGGGCGCGCAGCCGCGAAAAATATGTGCTTACGGCGTAAGCCGTCAAATAAGCATAAGGAAATGAACAGTTACGTTGAAACATTTTGTTTTTTAATTATAATGTAAAAGGGGGATACACATAGCAAATACAGGAGGTCTGGCATGAATTATCGGACGTTTGGGCTTTTTTGTTTTTTAGCCGGTTTGGTAACGAGCGGATGTGACCTCGCTTCCATCTGCGGCCGCGATGATGATGGAGACGGCATTAACAACTGCGAAGACATCTGCCCGCTCCATTTTGACCATGAGATCATCGACTCGAAAAAGTTCGAAACGCAGGCATGCACCTGCGACGACAAAGATGAAGACGGCATCATCGACTGTTTCGACAAATGCCCCAACGACGCCGACCTCGAGCCCACAATCTGCGGCTGCAACGCTGAGCCAGAAGGCGAGGGTCTCTATGTCACATGTCCGGATGTTGAAGGCGTAGCCGACCGATGTCCGAATGATCCGAACAAAACAGCCCCGGGCGTCTGCGGCTGCGGCGTATCCGACCGACTGATCGTATGGGACGACGATGCATTGACAGAGGGCAACCCCAAATCCGAATGCCCCGCAACAGAAGATATGGATCTGTGCCCATTCGATCCCGACAAACAGCTGCCCGGCATTTGCGGCTGCGGCATTCCCGATACCGATACCGATGAAGACGGCGTACCGGACTGCAAAGATCGCTGCCCCGAAGATGCGCTCAAATGGGACAATCCGGGAGCATGCGGCTGCGGCGTCGAAGATTCCACCGTCAATCTGATGGATTCAGATAAAGACGGCACCATCGACTGCCTGGATGAATGCCCCGATAATCCCTACAAAATCATACCGGGGCCCACCGGATGCGAACACTGGGATACAGATGGCGACGGCGTGGAAGATCAGGACGATCCCTGCCCGTTTAATCCGGAAATCCATGCACTGGATGATGAAGGCAATGCACCGGATTGCAATTACATCACAAACGAGGATGGCAGCACCGTTTTTAGAGTGTGGAATGCACGGGATCTGGAAAGGCTGAGGGAGGAGATAAAAAAGAGCCACAACACTAAAGATGGCATGATGTGTGATGAAACAGACAATAAAGGTGGAGAATGCCGTGGTAATTACCAAATGCCATCATGGTATATTCCCAATGAACCAGAAGATGATTGGTCGGATTCAGATTATATTATTGAAGGCGCTGAATTAGAGAAATGCATTGAAGATAATGAAATGGGATTAAGTGTGCATGCGATAAATAGTTGTACGTATGGTTGCGGTTCTATATATCAGATTCTGAGACCAGGACAATATACACAATATTATTGCGGCAGTGCCAACGTTAACTGTGAGCAAGACGGTGTAGAATTAAGTGAAATATGTTTAAATAATACAACGCTCTATCACTGTGATACCAAAACTGAAGAGAAGTGCCGATGCGCTGACAATCACTGTGAGGCATGTGGAAAGCCTGCGGTTAAGAGCGGCGGCGAACCAGGTGACTGCTGCGTAACAGACGAATACATACCGAGTTGTACCGATGGCAATAAATTATTATTGTGCGACGACACAGGAAGAATTATTGCGACACCATGTCTGAACAAATGCAGCGAAGATGACAATGATAGAGCCTCATGTATCGCCGACACATCCGTTGAGCCATTCCAGGTAGAAATCATGAATGATTTGGATTTATCGACCATTATACCTTGTAATCCAAAGCTTGGTCATGTCGGCAATTGGCATTCAATTACCATTTATAACACAGAATTGGAAGGGAACGACCATACAATTAGTTATGGAGAAAACCCAAACAATTGTTATATGTCCAATCCATTATTCTATCAGATCGTCAATTCCAAGATCAGCCATTTAAAAATCGACCTCAATGTCAGAGGCAACATCAATAGTGCCGTAGCAACCTTCATCAATAATTCACGGATAGAAGCGTTGGAATACAATGGAAGCGTTATCATCGACACATCATTTTTTGGTGAAAAAACGGTTGGTCAGTCATGCGAGGTACTTTTATCAACCGAAATGTTCGGAGACGTTGGTTTTGAGGTGGAACGTCCGGAATGCGTATCCACCTTTGGTGTTATTGCAGGATATGCCAGCAACAGTGTTTTTAACAATATAACAATGAATGGCACAGTTGGCACGAAACTGAACAATGTAAACATCTCAGGTTTTTTAGGTATAGCCAGAAGCACAGAAGTCAACGATCTCACGATAAATTCAGACTATTTATCCGCCTCCCAATCTTCTGTTACACCATTTGTTATCCGGGGTTTGGACAATTTCACTTTGACACATTCCAAAATCGACATAGATGAGATCGATTCATTTTGTTATTATGGCACAGCCAAAGACTTTGAAACATTAAATATATCTGACACATCCATATCAATTGAAGCCATATCCGCATCGTACATATACCCATTGATATCATACAAATACCTGTATGCAACTCCCTTTGAATCATTCAACGATTATTACAACATGGGAGAGCTTTGCGACGACAAAGCCAAATGTTATATTTTAGATGGTCATCTAAACGCAAATCGTTTATCAATATCAACAGGCATCATAAAAGTGATATCAGACGACCTCTATTTTAACTCAATTTGGTCTACAGAAAGCATGTGCGAAAGCGAAAATCTGGAATGCGACATATATAACCACATCAATATGAGTGATTTTCAGATTCATAGTCATCTTGAAATCGCAGACAGCATCAACAATCATTGGAACATGCTGTTTGAAGACACAGCAGTGGATAACATAAACAATATGGTTATCACATCAAATATGTCTTTTGATACAAACAACAGACCATTAAAAAACACCAACAATGCCACCAACATTTATTACTTTGGCAATACAAGTTCAGAAAACAGTGAAATCGTAAAGCCACTGATTCCCTTCGCCCCATCGCAGACCGACGATATTGTTTCGAGACTCGGCGACAAATGGACGAAAAAGCTCGTCAGTTTCCACAATCCCGAAACAGATGCAGATGAAGAAATCTATGTGCCGTGGCTAAAATCCGACACGGACGAATAGAGAAACCGAGTATTCGCGGCTGCACGCCGCAGGACGGCCTGCGGCCTAAGCACATTTTTTTCGCGGCTGCGCGTAGCCGCACAAAATAATAGCTTACGGCGCAGCCGTCCAAAAATAAGAATAAAGGAAATCTATAAATTATCTCAAAACCGCCGCATTCGACTTGCATCGCTGACCGAGGTCATTCTTGGGTGCGAGTTCTGCGCAGCGCGCAAAATGCTTATATGCCGCTGCCGTATCGCTCTGCGAATAGCTGATTAACCCAAGATGCAAATGCGGTTCGGCATAGTTCGGGCAGCTCTTGATGGCATCGTTCAGATTGGCAATCGCCTTATCATCGCGGCCAGTTTCGTGATAATAAATGCCCAGATTGTTGTATCCAAGGCACAAATCCGGATTGAGCGAAATGGCCATTTCGGTCTCGTCGATGGCTTCCTGCGTCATGCCCATCTGGTAATCGGCCCACCCCAGGTTGACGAATGCGAGCCATGGCGATGTATACAGCGGCGACTGGCTGAGCTCTTTGAAGATAATCGCCGCTTCTTCATATCGCTCCAGGTGCATGTATGCCGCCCCCAGATTATTCTTGCATGTGAGCATATCGGGATTGACTTCGAGCGCCTTTTTGAAGTGCTTGACAGCTTCTTCATACTGTCCGCGTCCCAGCCGAATAAACCCCATCAGATGATTGGCTTCGGCATGGTCGGGATTGTTGGCGAGCACCAGAGCGAGGTAGCGAATGGCCTCGGGGGTTTTGTTGTGCTCGTAGTAACCGACGGCCATCTGGTAATCGGTATCGACCTGTTTTTCCATTTCCGCTTTTTTCTGCGATCCGGCGCACCCCAAAAACAAAGCGCAGAAACAGACCATCACAACAACAAAGAAGAGATTTTGACGTGTCATAGGATTATGCCTTTTTGAGCAACTGTTTAAAATTGAGGATTTCGTTATTGTCGAGCACCGGAACACTTTTGGACGCATCGGCAAGATTGAAGATACCGGCTGGTGCAGTTTCGTTGTCATCGTCGTAAGCGACGGGAATATGCGACAGCGTGACGGAATAGTTGGAAGAATCGGCCATGAGAGGAGCGAGCGAAATGCCGCGCAGATTCAGGTTGGAGAGGAGTTCTTTTTCGAAAGCCGGCGCTTCTGTAACCCGAACTTCTGCCGGCGTTACCGCCCATGTTTCGCCGACCTGCTGAGACAGCGACTGAAAAACGATATAATACTGATAATTTCCCGACAGCGCGAGGACGGTGACGAGAATCGCCGCGCCAGTGAACGTAGCGGTATTGAGCAGCGCGAGTCTGTCGACATCGCCGAACCAGAGAGAAACCACGCGTTTTCGGCTGGCCGGGATGGGCTGATTAATGGGCTTGAAAGTGATCATAATGTTCCATCCATAGAATTTGGGAAAAGCGGGGCGTTGCGGGGTGTCCCCGCAGCGGGGGGCGCGGCGTATCGGCCTTGCCGATAGCCGCGTTGGGGGGCGGCTGCCCCCCTGAACGCATACGCCGATCATCAATCTAAAACAGTTCGGTAATATGTCAAATACGGGGGCTTGCCAGTTGCGGCAAATTGCGGTAAACAATGTTTTAGGTGTGTCCGAAAGGGCACGCTTTTGTGCGAATTCAGTTTACATTGCACGAGGAGGACACCATGAGCTCATTAGACCAGGCGCTGAGTAAGCTTACAGAAGCGGCCGATATCGGTGCAAACGAAGAAGTACAGGCAGTTGCGCGTGTGCGCAAAGACCGGGCAGACATCACAAATCGTGCACGTCAGCGTGGCGATTCGGCCGGGCAGCTGTTGTCGGGCCTAATCGGCGAATCGAACGCCGAGCTCGAAGCCGAGCAGAATGAACGCCGCCGTCAGAAACAGGAAGAGGCGGAGCGCCGCCGCAACGAGGCAGAGCAGGAAGCCGCGCGCAAACGTCAGGAAGCACAGGCAATTCTGGACGAAGAGAAGCGTCGCCTTGAGGAAAAAGAGCAGCGCCGCCTGCAGATGCTCGCCGACCTCGAGAAGAAACGCCGTCTGGAAGCCGGCGAAGTAGATGAGGAAGAAGAGGCGCGCAAACGTCAGGAAGCTGAAGAAGAAGAACGCCGCATCGCCGCAGAAAAAGCGCGCGAGGCTGCCGAAGAGGAAGCGCTGAAAACCTCGAACGAAACGCTCGCCGAGCAAATCCGCCTGATGAAACAGCAGAAAGAAGCCGAAGAAGCGGCCGAAGCTGCGGCAAAACGCAAAAAGAAAAACATCATCACCGCGATCGCGGCCGTCGCTGCGGCTGTGCTCATCGCAGGCATCACCTATTATTTCGTTACCCTCAAGGCGCCCGACTACTACAAGCTCAGCGCCGGTTACCAGACCTACAGCCTCACGCTTGAGAATGCGCCGCTCACCGCTTTCAACGATTCAAAGCTTGAGCTCAATCTGGTCAAGCAAAAAGCCGACAGAATCAAATCAACAACCTCACATGTAAAGAAGAAAGACGACGATAAGTATGGCGTAAGCGCAACAAGCGTCTTGTCCGGAACGGGCACAATCGTCAAATAATACCACACAGCATCCAGCCATCTGCTGATCACAAGCCGATTTGCGAGCATAGCAACGGGCATTGCCGCGACGCGATAATCACGCCGGGTTATTGCCCGTTGCTTTTGTGCGTTTTTCGGCGGCCTGCGCACGATGCGATTTTCGCAGCAAAAATCGGCGAATTCAGGTCTGGCATGGCCGGATGATTCATTTCAGGAATCATCGTTTAATGGCTACATTTCAACTCTGTTTTGTTATCCTGTACTTTGTCATATTGTCCATCTTGAGTGTTTATGGCGTTCACCGCTTCATTATGGCGACATTGTACAGAATCTATCGCAAAAAACGCCCCGAACCCGACAAGCAGTTCGAGGATCTGCCGCAGGTGACGATCCAGCTGCCAATGTTCAACGAGAAATACGTTATCGAACGGCTCATCGACGCGGTTTGCCAGATTCGCTATCCGCGCGAAAAGCTGCAAATCCAGGTGCTCGACGACTCGACCGACGAAACGCAGGAAATCGCACAGAATGCAGTAAATGCCAAGGCGGCCGAAGGCTATGATATCGTCTATATTCACCGCGAAAACCGCAGCGGCTACAAAGCCGGCGCACTGGAGCACGGCCTGGAAACAGCCAAGGGCGAATTCGTCGCCGTATTTGATGCCGATTTCATCCCGCAACCCGATTTCCTCGAAAAAACCATCCATTATTTCACCGACGAAAAAGTGGGCATGGTGCAGGAACGCTGGGAGCACATCAACCGCGAATACAGCACGCTCACCAAGGTGCAGTCGATTCTGCTCGACGGTCATTTCGTCATCGAGCACACGGCGCGCAACCGTTCGGGCCGCTTCTTCAATTTCAACGGCACAGCGGGCATCTGGCGCAAATCGACGATCGCCGATGCCGGCGGCTGGCAGCACGACACCATCACCGAAGACCTCGATCTGTCGTACCGCGCACAGTCAAAGGGCTGGCACTTTATCTATCTGAACGAGGCCACCACCCCCGCCGAAGTCCCGGTCGAAATGATCGCCTTCAAAACACAGCAGCATCGCTGGGCCAAAGGGTCGATTCAGGTAGCGCAAAAAATTCTGCCCGGCCTGCTCAAAAGCCGTCTGCCGCTCAAGGTCAAAGCCGAAGCCTGGATGCATCTCACGAGCAACATCTCTTATATTCTGATGGTCATATTGTCGCTGATGATGCCGCTCACCGTCGACTTCCGCGTACACAACTCGTGGATGACCAGCCTGTGGGTCGACGCCATGATGTTCGTCTGCGCCACGATCTCGGTCGCCATGTTCTACCTGCTCGCCCAAAAAGAGGCGCGCAAACAGACGCTGGGCCGCCGCCTGCTGTACCTGCCCATCGTGATGTGCCTGGGCATCGGCCTGAGCATCAACAACTGCCGCGCCGTGCTCGAAGCGCTTTGCCACTACAAGACCGGATTCGTGCGCACGCCCAAATACGGCGTCACCAAAGCCGGCGAGAGCTTCAAAAACGTGAAATACGGCTTCAAACTCAACTGGCAGCCCTGGGTCGAAACCGCCATCGGCATCTATTTCGTATTCGGCATCATTCACGCCTATCTCATCGGCGCCTACGCTTCGGTGCCTTTCCTGTGCCTGTTCTGCGCCGGTTATCTGTACGTCGGTCTGGGCACGTTCCTCGGCCGCACCGGTCTTTTTGCCCGCACCAAATCTATCGATCAGGTGGCATAGAGACAAGCGGACCGCGCATAAACAAGAGATGTGCGGGCCGCGCGTAAACAAGAGACGTGCGGGCCGCGCGTAAACAAGAGACGTGCGGGCCGCGCGTCTTTACATAAATCTTTTGATATGGAGTCCCGGCTATTGCGATGCAATACGCCGGGATTTTTTTTCGGGCTATTGCCGGACTGCGTCCCGGCAATACGCCCTCTTGCGCCCGGCTATTTCATACGCCGGGCGCCGCTGCGCGGACATATAATAAGCGCTGTATGACCAGATTGTTGATGATCCACCAATACATATGATTCTTCAAAGCGCTACAACAATCCGGCACGCCCCAAAGGGGCGTCACCAGCAGAGCCCCGCAGGGGCGACATATTTTAATCGTGGATGAACCCCACGGCCTCTACTACAGCCAGGATCTGATATAACCAACGCAGTCGCCGTAAATAGCCAAAAAAAAGGGGAACGGACAAATGCCCATTCCCCCAAATCACCCAATGCGCCAGTTCGGCGCATCATGCGCGTTGATTAGAATCTGTAGACGAGGTTGGCCTGAACATCGATCAGGTGTGCATGCTCGGCATCCTGTGTTTCGAGATAGTAATCATCGGCCAGATCGACAAAGGTATAGCCAACATTTAAACCCACGCCAATATTGGTGGTGATGAAATAATCGAACTTGAGGTTGAGCTTAAATGAGAACTGTGTATCGTCATACCAGGTATTAATACCGCCATCTACGGTCGTCTTCTCACCCGTTTTGTTTGTTGTTTTTGTATCTTTCTTAATTTTAACCCAGGTCAAGCCAATGCCGGCACCCAACTCAGCCATGAATTTGTCGGTCATGTAATGGAATGTCGGGCCTGCGTGCCAGCGAATCATGGTATCGCGGAACTGCCACTCATTCTCAACATAGTTTTCTTCGGTAGCACCGTCCTCTTTTTTGCTGTCAGCAGCAAAATCGCCACCACCATAACCGCCCAGGAAGTCGATATCGGTAGCCAAACCGATATACTGCCAGTTATAGCCAGCCGAGAACGTCACAACGGCATTGTCGAAAGAATGCTTGCTGCTGCTGTTGTGTTTCAATTGAGGATCCTGCTGGATTGGTTTGAATTTTTTATGATCCCACAACATTGTGGAATAGCCGACGCCTGCACCAACCCACAGACCGCCATTGTAGCTGGAGCCGGAGCTGACGAACAGGACAGAGCCGGAATTGGAGCTGGACGACGAAGAAGAGCCTTCGATCTGACGGGGAACGTAGACATGACCGTCATCCTGTGCCAAAGCATTGCCAGCAAACAGACCAGCTGCCATAACCGTTGCGAGACCAAACGAACCAAGTTTGATGAGTTTCATAAGCTTCCTACCGTTAAAGAGTTAATTGTGCGCAGATACAGAATCTGCCAAAAAACGACTTATTTTTACAACTGCAAATGCAAAACACCAAATTTTGCATCTGTATCCGCTGCAGCACGCGCAAAGGTGTGCTTATAGGATACTTTTTTCTGCCGCGTCAACCCAAAACAGCGTTCCCGCGCAGAATTTAACTAGAATGAGTATCTTGCCTGGAAGAAGAGGTAATTGGGACCAACGGTGCGATTGCCGAAGGTTGAATCGTCAGAACCGGCATGGATCAAAGCGCCCAGAATCATTTCGGTGCCGGGCCAGAACTTGAACGAGAAGCTCGGCATAATAATCGCGCTGGGATCGGTGAGCTGCATCACGACCGACAGACGGAACAGCATCAGCTCGTTAAACGCCTTGAAATCGGCATTGATCATCCAGTAATGACCGACGTCGTTGGCACCGAATTCATCGACGAAACCATAGATATACTGGGTGTTCACATACAGCCAGCTGGTGAATGTATTGTCCAGACCAACAACGGCTTTGACGAAAGCGCCTTTCTTGACGTTATAGTCTTTCATCGGGTTGCCGTTGATGTTGATGTACATGGGCACATCATCGTGGATAAAGACTGCCATTTCGCCCCAAAGGCCCACACCGCCCATAAAATCGAGGCTTGTGGAGAAATCGGCACCCACAACCCAGACTCGCGGATAAACGACCGTTACATCGGTATCGGCTGTAATGGTCTTAATTTTGTCGCTTCTTCCGAAATTATCCATCAGGGTCATCAAATTGGCGCGCGTCTGATCATCGCCATAGACATTGTGGATTTCGGTTTCGATGGCATCCTGCACGTTGATATCGGTTGCCGAAGCCGTCACGTTGATATCGCGGGGCTGCACATTGTGATCAAAGCCATAATAAGCCATAAAGCCGAGATCGACGCCCAACAGCGAGAAGCTCAGATGCATGCCGACCTGCGAGTTCTGGATGGAATCGTCCGGTTCCTGAACATTCACATTGTAGAGAATCGATCCGTTGTATTTGACGAACAATTCCTGCAAATCGATGAGGTTATTCAGCGTTTTGGACTTTGCAAATCTGCGGAACTGGTCGGGGCCGCCAAACGCATATTCCGAAGAATAGGGCACCATTGCGGAACGGAAACGAGGCACCCAGACGATCTGGAACTGGAATTCACTAAAGATAGGCGTTTCTTCACCTTCGACTTCCCAGTCGGGCGCAAACGTCAGGTTGATCATTTCGTTGGCGATTCTGCGGCCAAAATCCTGTGGATCTTCCAAATCAAGGCTGTTCAGAACGCTGGTCGGATTGAATCTGTCGGCCGATCCCCATTCGACGATCTGGCGGCCAACCTTCAAATCCACGCCATTCATGATAAAATCCTTTATCTGAATGTACATGGCCTCGCTTTCAAAATAGAATGGATCGACGTGCGTTCGGTATTGCAATGTATTCAGTTTATTGACGTCACTCTTTCCCGAATAGGTCAGTGAACCATCGACGACAACATTGACGTTGCTGGATCTGAACTCACCAGTCAATCTGAAGGTGTTATCGGAGCGGTCGAATCGAACGGATTCAACATCACTGGGCATATCCTGCCCCGGTACCGTCATTCGCAGATCACTTGTGAGCGATCCCTTGTATGTAAAATCCTGTGCAGCTGCATTGCCCGCAATGCCGGCAGCCAACGCACAGCCAAGTAACAGTGAAGATTTGCGCATCTGGTGAATTCCCAAATAATCGTGTGTTGCGATAAACAAAAAAAACGTTTCGGAAAACATTCCCGAAAAAACGCAACTCAAACGCTTTTGTGTCTGGGATATTCAAATTTAATTGGCACTGTCGTACGCGTGTGTTTTTTTTTGTAAGCGGATGGATGGCTTAACAGCTTGGAGCCTGGAGCTTTGAGCTTGGAGCGGTGCCATGCACACCCAAAGCTCAAAGCTCAAAGCCATTACTGAAAAACCTTTACGTCGCAGCTATATGCCTACTTCAAGGCGTGAACGAACAGACCGCTGCGGAGCTTTGGCTCAAACCAGGTCGATTTGGGCGGCATAACGCCACCACCGTCCGACACATCAAAGATCTGATGAATCTGGGTCGGATACATCGAAACGGCCAGACGCATCTCACCGGAATTGACGCGTTTTTCAAGTTCATCGGTACCGCGGATGCCGCCGACGAAATCGATGCGCTTGTCGGTTCTGGGATCGGTGATGCCAAAGATCGGCGCAAGCACCCGCTTTTGCAAAATATCGACATCCAGACAGGCGACGGGATCCTTTTTGTCGATCGTCGCAGGATCGATGGTGAGCATATACCATTCGTGATCGATATAAATCGAATAGGTGCCGGGATGGGTCGGGGATTTCACCGTCGTTTTTTCGATTTTGCCCACTTTGCCAAGTTCGGCAAGGATCTGGTCGGTCGAACGGTTCTGTGAATCCTGCAGCACGCGGTTGTAAGGCATAATCTTGAGCGTCGATGCCGGGAAAAACACAGCCAGGAAGTGGAGATAAGGCGCATCTGCACTGGGATCTGCAGCGTTTTTGCGCATTTCTTCACCCACGCGAATGGCCGATGCCGCACGATGATGACCATCGGCGATATAGCATGCATCGACGTTATCAAACGCTTTTTCATAGGCTGCCGGATCTGCCGCACGCCAAACGATATGGCGGATATTATCTTCGGTCGTGAAATCATAAAGCGGCTCGCCCTGAGCATCTTTATCCATCAAATCCATGATGTGCTTGTCGTCGCGGAATGCAAGGAACACCGGGCCGGTATGTGCACCGGCTTCTTTCACGTGGCGGGCGCGATCGTCTTCTTTGTCTTTGCGCGTAAACTCATGCTTTTTAATCTTGTTGTTGATGTAATCGTCGATATGCGCACAGGCGACGACACCGGTTTGCACGTGATCCCCCATAATCTGGCGATAGATATATACCTGAGGCGTTTTGTCGACTTCCATCACGCCTTCGCGGATGAATTTCTGAAGATTCTCACCGGAACGCGCATAAACCTGATCTGCGCAAGGATCAACGCTGCGATCGAATTCGACCTCGGGACGCGAAATGCGCAAAAACGACCAGGGCTTGCCTTCAACCATCGCACGGGCTTCTTCCGTATTCATAACGTCGTATGGAAGTGCCGAAATCGCTTTGACCATGTCTTTGCGAGGATGAATTGCACAAAAAGAACGCACGCAGACCATGTCCATCTTCTCCTTTATATGATGGGATTGATAAAAAGCCGGTCAAACGACCGCAACGTTCACTCTATCACATTCCGCCAATCGAGATCTAACAGAAACGCAAGGAAACATGCGGTCTTCAGGTGGTATATGTGGGCAAATCGCATACCGGCCAGCGAGCGATGATTTACTCAGCTTCCCATCCGGAAAACTGGAGTGCACCGTCGACGACATCCAGCGTGCAGTACATCGTCGCCACTTTTTCAGGAATTTCTGCTGTTCCGCATCTCGTCAAAATATCTGCGACAGTCATCTCTGCACCTTTGTCCGATTTGCAGAGATCTTCATCGCTGCCCTTCACTCTCACAGCATCAAACAGACTGCAGATGCGCACGGGTTCAGTTTCTTCATTGTCACTGTTCAGATTGATAAACATCAGTGACCACAGGTCGTTGCGGTATGCTTCTTTGGGACCGGCATCCGCAATTTCCTTGCTGAAGATGTGGTAATAATAGACTTTTCCGTTAATAGAACGCTTGTAGGGATCGCCGTAACACGTGCCATCAAGACAATATTTGCCCTCCGCGCACTTGCCTTTCTTTCCGCAGGCACAGGTTTCGTTTGCGCATTTGGGCAGACCGAATGAAAGTTCATATTCTTCGGGAATGGGTTTGAGTGTGGCGCGATCGACGCATTTCTTATGGTAACACACGGAACCACTTGCACAGGTTTGATCGCCACATTCACAGCCTTCATCCTTCATGCAATAGAACACCTGCTTGCCTTCCCGGCCGGGAACGCACAGAGATTTGCCATCATCCCTGATTCCGCCGCACGCACATCCAAGCACAGACGGGGTAAAACCGCGTTCGCAATTCAATGGCGGACAGACCTCGCCTTTCTGAATCGTCTGGCCATAGCAATCGCATTCATCCTTAAAGCAATTCAGGCTGAACAGATTCTTCTTGTATGGTTTACGGCCGCACGAAAGCCCCCGCCCGGGAACCGGAGAACCCGCGCATGTCGCATGGCCATTCTCGCAACCCATGTTTGCATAAACTTTAATCTTGCCACAGTCGCAGCCGTCTTTTTCGGTACATCCCAGGTCATAAACATTTTTGGCGATTTCGATACACTCATACCCGGCATTTGGCGGCACTTCCTTATTGCCGCAGATGCAGGTATCACCACATACAGCATTCATCGGGCATTTGGTGCCGTTGCAGTCACAGCCCTCGGGTTCGTCGCACACAGTGCCTTCAACAACCGGTGTGCCGTTATCTTTGGCAGTTTTCAAGAGACTGTCGCCAGCTGGGGCTGGCTGGTTATCCCTGGCCTGTTCAGGTGCCGGATCATCTTTTTTATCAGCACCAGCATCGGGTTTTGCATCGCCTGCATCGGATTTGCCGTCGGCCTTATCGGCATCAGGTTTCGCCGCACTGCCATCATCGGCTTTGGCAGGTACAGCGTCAGCCGCAGCCGCTTTGGACGCATCGGGCGTATCCGATGCAGGTTTATCGGTCTTCTGGCCGCAGCCAGCAAAAATCAAAAGCGAAGCAATCACGAGGAGTGTTTTTTTCATTTTAATCCTTTGTCAACTGTTGCAATAGTGCCGTTTCAACATCGCGGCACCAGGCGTCGAAATCATCATATCGACTCTGGTTGTAAGTCAACCCGGTTTTGTTAAAGAACATTTCTTTGGTAAAAGCAACGGGCAATTCATAGGTCTCGCCCCCCAATTCGATTTGTTCTGTTGCGGGTTCCCAGACCTTGATTGTGTTTGCGACATCATAAATCTGGATGGGATCCCCCCCAAACGCACTCAACCCATTCACATTGGGATCGACATTTTTGCCGAATGGCGCATAGTGATCGCCATCGGGCGAAAACCAATAGGCATGGCTAAACTCGAAGAGTTTTTTGTCATCCTTGGACGAGATGACGTTATAACATTGATTGGCATCGTCAGTGCCCGCAGCACCGAATACAGAGTACGCAATATCGAAACAAGATGAGGAAAATATACTGCCTCCACTTTCCATGTTTACAAGGCCAGCGAAATCATCACCACATGACAATCCATTTACATAAGAAGACAAGTTATTGATTTCTACATCATCCGTAAGTAACGAACTTAGCACACTAATATCAGCCGAGCCAATAAGCCCCAAAACATGGCCAGAATAAGGCAATGAATCCAAAGACGCAGCATTATATATATAGCTATTTATATTAAAAATATTCAACCCTACACTAATTGAATTACTAATCGTTCCCAATACGCCTCCGAAATCGTCCCCAGTGTGAACAACCCCCAAACGATTATATATATTATTCAGATCCTCAATTTTATCCACACAGCCAGATACGCCGCCGCTGAGGTCCGACACATGAATCAAGCCAACATCATTATGAATTGCCGTCAATGTAAGCGGATTATCCGAATTTCCCAGAACGCCTCCTGAGCATACAGATTCTGCATACAATTCCCCAACAACATTATTGATATTCCTGACATACACGCTATCCTTTCCCAATAAAACTTTAGATTTCCCCTTAATACTGCCAGCGGTACCACCAATATAGCGGTGTCCTTTAACGACACCGGCATAATTGTCAACATTCATAAGGCTAGAGCAAGCTAATCCGAACACACCACCGACATAGTCGCCATTTGCCTCAACATAATAAACACTACTTTGCACATTCGTATTTTCAAGAAAATCATTTCCCCAGCTATCCTGTCTGAATCCAACATATCCCATCAATCCGCCGACATAATTACCACCGAATACTGAGTAAATGCTACTGACAATACCATAACCAGACGTATATACTGAATGTACGGAATAATTCTCAAAATATCCAATTCCACCACCGATATAATCACGACCATCCACAACTGCCGCTTCCAGGTCAAGACGCCCAGACTGTTCATATCCGCCTCTCCCGATTATTCCCCCTACATAATCATTACCGGCGACACCAAAGCAAGAAACTTTCAGGTTTTCAGTATGCATTAAATCACCGAATCCTATTATGCCCCCCACATAATCATTTCCCTCAACAGTCCCTATTTCAATACTTAATGGTCTATCCCAGACGACATCTCCATAACCAATAACCCCGCCAACATAATTATTTCCATAGACGCTCTCTATTTGAATCTCATCTTTAAACACTATTGTCGTTTTGATTGTGCTGCTCGAATTATGCTGCTGTCTATGGGTGCTTTTTCCAATCACGCCACCGACATAATTCGCATATCCGGCCAGAATTCTGATTTTACCATAGGGCTTAAAATGAATATTATTCAAATCACAATTATTCGAACAATCCAAATTTCCAACAAGCAAACCAACGCCAGATTCATCTGCCGCATTTGTTTCCAGAAGATCCGAATTAAGCGTGATGTTATTCAGCTGTGAATTGGCCATCGAATTTGCAAAGACGGCATGTCCGCTCCCCTGAACATTAAAGTCTATCGTCAGATCATGTACGTTGGAATACCGAATACTGTCAAAAAACGCATCACTCATACTGCATCGGTGATACTTGTCAGAGCTTCTGAGATTCGTGTATCTGATCGTATGTCCTTTGCCGTTAAATTCAACATTTATAACATAAGGAACCGGATTCCACATCGAAAAACATGCATTATCCTCGTAGAACAATGTGGTCGACGCATCACCAAGATTGATATCATTCTCAAGTACAATCAACAAATCAGCCTTGAGCGGATCGGGAGACATATTATTCCATGATTTATCTATGCAATAAATATTACCGTCATCATCACTGTTACAGGAATCACAATGATAAGTACGCTTAATACCGTCTATGCATTTCGTTCGAATATTGCCATCACACCGATCCAAAGAATTGCTGCACGATACGTTCTTAGATATTTCAAACAGTTTAACACGGAGATAGTCCAGATCTTTGGCATTATAGATGTGATATTCATCAATGTCTTCTTTTTCAATTAAAATACCGCACAATTTTGCTCGTTTTGCATCATCAAGATTTCGGATGGCTTCAACATTGGGATTTCCGTCTTCGTCCAAAAGGCCCATCTGTTGTAACAGCGTTTTGTCAAATTGTTCTACAGAATCAATATCTGGTTTTGTCGGGCAAACATCTGCACTATCGTCCACGCCATCCCGATCGGTATCCTTTACACCGCAATCGCCAGCGCCGGCATCCGTCGATTTTGTCGCATTGCGCGGGCATGCATCCAAACAATTGATCACGCCATCCCCATCATCATCATCGGTATCTTCGGGCACGCCGCAACCGCACGCTTCGGGCACGAATTTGGCGTCGTCGTCGGGACAAAGATCTTCGATACACACGTCGATATTCTTTGGCTGTCCTTTGTCGTCTGCGCATTCCGGAAGTTCGATTGAAGCGCCATGCAAATCGCTGTAGAACGCCGTATAGACCTCGTCGAAACCGGGAGTGAGCACTTCATTGCAGGATTTCTTCACAAACCGTATTTCGGTCTGGTTTGATTCATCCGTCAGATTCTGGCACGAACTGATCACGCATTGATTTGCCGTGCACCCGGGAATGCTTGCAGCCATCCAGGTTTCGTTGTTGTGGTAGATCTGCGGCAGCCATGCATCGATGCAATCGACTTTTGCATTGTCTTCTGCACCACAGGCACGCGCACTTTCTTTTACACACACGCGGTTTGTGAGGATATAGCCCACCAGGCAAGCAGAAGGCTCGCAGATACCTGATTTACAGGCAGCAATGGAAACGCCTTCAACCACGGTACAGTTCTGTTTGGATTCACCGCATTCCGTCTCGGAATCCTGCCAGCACATCTCGGGCATCACCGCGGATGTATTCTCGTCCTGATTTATGATTCGGTGAAAACCGCTGCGGCATGATACCAGCATACAAGCGTACGGCGCGTCGTTGTCTTTCTTATCGCAAACCGCTTCCTTTACGCCGTAGGTCATACAATTGTAGTGCGAACGCCCGCAATCGTTCGGCTCAGTTGGAATCGGAATGCATTTGCCGTCTTCCGAAAGCGTCTCGTTCGGTTCGCATGGATCTTCGAGTGAACAGCCTGCGGCACATACTGAGGCCGCGACAAACCATAATATCGAGAAACCATATAATGCTTTGATATTCATCGTCCCAGCCTCCCCAAATATCACAAAACCACAACCACTACTCTATCTCATCCAACAATTCTGGATGTTCCTGTTCAACCCTGCGGCACCAGTTGTCAAAATCCGTATATCGACTCTGGTCATAAGTCAATCCGGTTTCTTGCAGGAACTGCTCTTTGGTAAACACAACGGGCAATTCATAGGTCTTGCCCCCCAGCTCAATTTGTTCTTTTGCGGGTTCCCAAACCTTGATTGTGTTTGCGACATAATCAACGATATCTTTCGAAGAATCTATTGCCTCCAGGCCGCCAATCTCGGCATTGTCACCGCTGCCAAAATGGAAGAATTGTCTGGTCGGTGCAAACCAAAACGCATTATCAAAACCAAATCTATTCTTAAAGTCGGCGGATGAAATCACATTCGCGCACTGATTATTCTCATCTGCAGCACCGATCACGGAATTCTGCACTTTAAAGGTATAACCCCCTGTTCTGGGATTCGGTGCATTAACGACAGGCGCCACACCGCCAATCGATTGAGCCTTCGAAGAATAGTTCATGTAAGACGAAACATGTGAAACCGTGCCAAGCAAAACCGAAGAATTCTCCGTCACATCCAGCTTTCCAAAGAGTCCGCCAATCGAAGCAGATGAAGCGTCAGTGAATTCGACGTTTTTCACATAACTGCCAACTCGCTCCATAACACGTCCAATATCAGCACCTGATCCGGTATTTGCAATCAAATACTGAAACAGTCCGACCATACCACCAAAAAACATAGCATTATCCAGGATAACACTATCAACCATATTATAAATCGTTTCGAGAGGCACGATTGAATACTCACCATTCGAAATACACCCGGCAACGCCTCCGGAACGGCTCCTATCATTTGCATGAATGACAATAGCACCTACCTGATTATAAATATGACTCAATCCAATGTCACCATAAGCAAAATACTCCCCAAGCACACCACCGGTGCATCCATAATCCCCACTGATGTTCTCTACCACATTAATGACATCATCAAGAAATAAGATCCGAACATTGGTCGTTCTGCTTTCAGCATCACCAATAATACCTCCAACGTTACGATTTCCCTTTATGCTTTTAACATAGTTATTCGCACTTAAACATAGCCCCAAACCATGACCATACATTCCGCCAACAGCATCACCACTTGCGCTAATTGAACAGACATAATTGTTAATGGAATCAAAACTACCACAATTATGACTACTTGATTCAAAATACCCCGTCAAACCGCCGATATAACTGTGACCAGAAATGCTATATACCTTGCTCGTAACGGCATATTCATGTCCATCACCAGCACTACCGGAAATACTGTGCCAAAACTCAGCACTGCTCAAAGATCCGAATACACCACCAACATAATCATAACCTTGCACACGAATCACAGACAGCGTCAGTGGCTGTGACTGCTCGATTCTGCCCATTCCAAGCACACCGCCAACAAAGTCATTGCCAGATATGGAATCGATTTCAATCTGCAAAGGCATCGTCTGCACAAATTCGCCATCTCCGAGCACACCGCCGACATAATCATTGCCGGATATGGAATCGATTTCAATTTGCAAAGGCATCGTCTGCGAAAAATCTCCTGAACCGACAATGCCCCCCACCCGATTGTTGCCACGAATGGTCTCGATTCGAATCACCCCGCCAAACATCTGTTTGTTTTGCGATGAATCGTCCTGTGCATATTTAAACGTTCCTTTCCCCAATACACCACCGACATTATTCGCATTCTCAGCAATCACGCGTATCTTTTGGTCGGCAGGAACATCAAAAGTAATATCGGCCAGTTTTCCGGGTTCAGAAAGAATAATATTTCCAGCAAAGATTCCGATACCATTACTATCCGTCGCGTTCGATTGGAGATAACTGGATCGCATAACGATATTTTTAACGGTCGAACGATCTATCGAATTCGCAAACACCGCATGACCATTGCCATGCATATTAAAATCGATGGTCAGGTCATGGACATCCGATAATTTGATGCTGTCAAAAAAAGCATCGGTCAGATTGCATCTGAGCGAGTCGTCACTAAGCCGCGGGTTGGTGTAGCGGATGGTATGGTTTTGACCATCGAACTCCATATTCCATAAGTACGAAATCGGCGTCCATAATGCGATGCACTCACCATTTTCATAAAACAGTGTATCCTCTGAATCGTCGAGATCGATATCGTTTTCGAGAACAATGTGCAGATAGGGGGAGAGTTCCTGCAAATCAGATTTGTCGCCGCTGCAGCGCACCTTTCCTTCTTCTGATAGTGTGCAGCCGTTGCAGATATATGATCGCCTTAATCCGTCCACACATTTAAACCCCAAATTCGTTCTGCTGGCACATGCCTCATAAGTATCCTCACAAAAATCGCTCTGGGCGATATCTCTTTGCACCGCACGCAGATAGTCGATGTCTTTGGCATTATAGATGTGGAATCCGTCCACGCCATCGAACTCACGATTTACCAGAATCCCGCACATTTGCGCGCGTTCACCTTCTGAAAGCGCATGGATTTTGTCAGCATCGGGCTTACCATCTGCGTCCAGCAAAAGCATCCTTTTGAGCGTATCCATAAATGCATCGTTATTCAGATCTTCGACAGTCTTCACGATATCTCTGGTCGGGCAAACATCCACTGTATCATCCAATCCATCGTGATCGGAATCGTTCGCGCTGCATCCCCCGCTTCCTTCATCTTTTGATTTCGTCGAATTACGGGGGCATGCATCGAGACAATTCGCAACGCCATCACCATCGTCATCCGCGATATCTTCGTAAACCCCGCAGCCGCAAATACCGGGCATGAATTTGGCGTCGTCGTCGGGACAGAGATCTTCGAGGCACACATCGATATCCTTTGGATGAGCATCGTCGTCTGCACAATCCGGCAGTTCAATTGAAGCACCGCGCAAATTACTGTAAGCCGCTGTATAGTCTTCGGCAAAACCGGGCTCACGCACTTCTGCGCAAGATCGTTTCACGAATTTGATTTCGCCGCCATTTTCATCCGTCAGATTGCGGCACGAGCTGATCACGCATTGATTTGCCGTGCACCCGGGAATGCTGGCCTCAACCCAGGTTTCGTTGTTGTGGTAGATCTGCGGCAGCCATGCATCGATGCAATCGACTTTTGCATTGTCTTCTGCACCACAGGAACGCGCAATCTCTTTTATACACACGCGGTTTGTGAGGATAAATCCCATCTGGCAAGCAGAAGCCGCGCAAACGCCCGATTCACAGGCAGCAATGGCAACACCTTCAGACGCGGTACAGTTCTGTTTGGATTCACCGCATTCCCGGGCAGAATCTGGCATACAGGCATCCGGCATCACCAAAGCCAAAGCCACATTCTGATTCTGCGATTTGTGGAATCCTGGTTCACATTCAGACACGACACAGCGATAGGCAGCCTGACTATCGACCACATCTGTTCTGGCCTCACAAACCGCCGTTTTCACGCCATAGCTGATACAATTGTAGTGCGAGCGCCCGCAGTCGTTCGGCTCGGTTGGAATCGGAATGCATTTGCCGTCTTCGGAGAGCGTCTCGTTCGGTTCGCATGGATCTTCGAGCGAACAGCCAGCAGCACATACTGAGGCCGCGACAAACCATAATATCGTGAAACCATATAATGCTTTGATATTCATCGTCCCAGCCTCCCCAAATATCACAAAACCACAACCACTACTCTATCTCATCCAACAATTCGGGATGTTCCTGCTCAATTTTGCGGCACCAGTCGTCGAAGTCGTCATATCGACTCTGGTCATAAGTCAATCCGGTTTCTTGCAGGAACTGCTCTTTGGTAAACACAACGGGCAATTCATAGCTCTTGCCTCCCAATGCGATGTGTTCGGTCGCGGGTTCCCAGACCTTGATAGAATCAGCAACTTCGGAAATCTCATTTGCGTTATCCCCAAATGCAGTGAGTTTGCTCGCATCAAAACTGACATCCTTACCGAACGGCGCATAATGTTCGCTATCTGGCGAAAACCAATAGGTGTTTTTGAATTGAAGCCCCTGAGCGCCATTTTCAGATGTGATGATATTGTAGCATTGATTGTCATCGTCTGTACCAAAAGAACCGAAGACGGAGTTATTGACACTTAAACCATCAAATACTCCGCAAGAATCAAGCCAGGATAAGTCAGCAGAAGAATCAGAACAAGTTGGTCGATTCACATACGATGAAATATTGGAAAAGGTCAAATCACTGCACAATTGATCTTTATATTTAGATGACGGTACAAACAAAGCACTCGATCGCACATTTTTCAGATTCGCATAATTATAAACATTAGATACCTGATTTTTACCATTACCAAACGATTCCAATTTGCCGATCAACGTGCCGACCGACGATTCATCATGTGAATCTACTTCCGACAAATGGTTATAAACATTGGATACGCCATCGATTTTCCTAGCACAACCGATCAAGCCACCAGCATAACCAGATACGGTCATAGAGCCAATTTCATTATAAACATTCGTCAACAATATCGATTGGTTTTCTGTATTTCCAATCATACCACCGACGCATGAATTTGTTGCATCAATCATTCCAACTCTATTCTTAATCACAGGATTTTGCTCTCTGCTTGACGATTGATTTGCAACATAACCAACGACACCGCCGGCATTACTATCTCCATGTAAAGCCCCAATATAGTTGTCGATCGTCATATTCTCAAAGTTGTTAGTGAAATATCCGAATACACCACCGACATAATTACCTTCTGCATACACGCGATAAACACTGTTTTTGAGATTCACACGTACCAAATGTCCTGTTAGGGAATTCAAAACACGTTCAACATTGCCAATCAACCCGCCGACGCGTTCGTTGCCATATATGGTATGAAAGCGCCCAGAGATGTTCACACCAGATGTGTTCGAAACATTCGATGGAGCTAAAGCCAGATTGCCGAAAGCGCCCCCGACATAATCACCACCGCGTACACGAATGGCGCTCGCAGACAACGCACAGGTCTTTGTTTGTTCAAATTTGTCGCAGTCTCCGACCACACCGCCCACATTATTACTCCCTTCAATAGAACCAATTTCAACATTTATGGAATTGTCCTGGCTGAGTTCGCCATTTCCCATGATACCGCCAACATTGTCCATTCCCTGAATCGATTGAATCACGACATTTAAAGCTGCACTCATTGAAAGATCCGCATCAATTGTTTGTTTCAAATCCCCCCATCCAATCACACCTCCGACATAATCACCGCCATAAATCTCATCAATTTCGACATTGATACTATTTTTCTGAATGATATCTCCTTCACCTATCACGCCACCAACGCTATAGCCACCTTGAATGGAATGGATCTCTACATCAAGTGGATCATTGAATTGCATGTATCCATCCCCAATAATGCCACCGACATAGTTGTTGCCGCAAACCGTGTCAATAATCAGTCTTTTGTTGTATAATATTTTAATACCGGACATCGGTATATATCCACTATTAGTCTTACGATTAATCACTCTACCAAACAGACCACCCACATTATCGGCATCATAAGCGAGGATTCTGAATGGTTCCCTATTCTCCAAAATAATAGTTACCTGTGTATCATTTTCTATGGATTCCAGGAATCCGGCGATCAGACCGACGCCATTCGTATCCGACACACTGGATTCCAGTAAATCCGATTTAATCGTCAAATTGCTGAGCTGAGTTCTGGTTACCGAGTTGGCGAATACCGCATGTCCGCTGCCCTGCATATTAAAGTCTATCTTCAAATCATGTACAGATGCAAATCGTATATTATCAAACAATGCATCACTCAGGCTGCACCGCTTATACTTTTCGGAGCTCCTGAGATTCGTATAGCCAATTGTATGTCCTTTTCCATCAAAATCTATATTCACAATATAAGAGATTGGATTCCACATGGTGATGCATGAATTGTCCTCATAAAACAACGTATTCGATGCATCATCCAGATTGATATCGTTTTCAAGAACGATGTGCAGATATGGCTTGAGGGGATCTGGGGCAACATCCACATCCTGTTCATCCTTGCATTGAATAGACCCATCCTCTTCCGCTGTATTACATTTGGCACAATGATAGGTTCGCTTAAATCCATCTATACAACGCGTCCGCGTATTATTATTGCATGAATCCAGTGATTCATTACACGATTCATGCGAGTTGATTTCGCGCAGTTTGATGCGAAGAACATTCAAATCTTTGGCATTGTAGATGTGAAAGACATCAATATTATTACGTTCTTTTTCAACAAGTATCCCACACAGCTTCATCCAGCTTGCATCATCAAGCCCCATGATTCTGCCAATATCCGGTTTACCAGTATTATCCAGCAGCCACATGCTCTGCAGCAGATTTCTATCCAATTGTTCCGCAGAACTGATATCCGCTCTGGTCGGGCAAACATCTGCACTATCGTCCACGCCATCCCGATCGGTATCCTTTACCCCGCAATCGCCAGCGCCGGCATCCGTCGATTTTGTCGCATTGCGCGGACATGCATCCAGACAATTGATCACGCCATCCCCGTCATCATCACCGGTATCTTCGGGCACGCCGCACCCGCACAATTCGGGCATGAATTTGCTGTCGTCGTCGGGACAAAGATCTTCGATACACACATCGATATTCTTTGGCTGTGCATTGTCGTCTGCGCATTCCGGCATTTCGATTGAAGCACCGCGCAAATCGCGGTAAGACGTTGTATAGGCTTCGGCAAAATCAGAATTAAGCACTTCGTTGCAGGATTTCTTCACAAACCGTATTTCGCTACGGTTTGATTCAACCGTCAGATTCTGGCACGAGCTCACGATACATGCATTATCCGCGCATCCTGCGACACTGGCATTTATCCATGATGTGTTGTTGTGATAGATGCCGGGCAGCCAGTCGCTGATGCAATCTATTTTTTCACCATCATCATCACCGCATGCCCGCACGTTTCGTTTGATACATTTATCCTGCATCAAAGCATATTCATCGCTGCGACAGGATACAACTTTACATTTTCCCGATTCGCAGCGCACCGACAAGGCGCCCTCAAGTTTTGTACAATCCTCTGCAGATTCGCCGCATTCCGTCTCGGAATCCTGCCAGCACATCTCGGGCATCACCGCAGATGTATTCGCGTCCTGATTTGTGATTCGATGAAAACCGCTGCCGCACGATACCAGCATACAATAATACGGCGATTCGTTGTCTTTCTTATCGCACCTCGCTTCCTTTACGCCGTAGGTCATACAATTGTAGTGCGATCGACCGCAATCGTTCGGCTCGGTTGGAATTGGTATACATTTGCCGGTTTCGGAGAGCGTCTCATTTGGTTCGCATGGATCTTCGAGCGTGCATCCCACGACGCAGGCTGCAGTGAACAAAATCGTGGACAACGCAATATCAGTCAGTCGCTTTATCATTTTCATGGCTTTGTCTCCGGTATACGCCACCCTATGTCGTAACAATAATTATCATTTGTATGCAACAGTGTCTATCGAAGATGATAAAAGCCGGACGTATGGCGCGCCAGCGCCATAGGACGGCGGCGAGCCGTATGCCGCAGGCATAGGCGAGCAAAAAAAAAGGCTGCAAGCCCGAAAACCTGCAGCCTTGAGTGTTTATCCGCAAAAGCGCTTATTTGCTGAGAATGAAATCGAACGGATATTCGATTTGCGACATGCCGCCGTTTTTGAGCGCCGGGAAACGCCAGTGATTCACGGAGTTGATCACGCAATTTTCGACGGTTTTGTTGTTCATGGTCGATTCTTTGACGAGTGCCTTGGTGACGGAACCGTTTGCGGCGATAATCCAAACGACGACGATGCGGCCGGCGAGTCCTTTAATTTTGATGGCTTCGCGTTCGTAGCAAGCGCGGAGCTCCCCAAAGTGCTGGCGCACGACTTTCTGAACGGTGATTCTGTCGAGCGTTCCGGAAACATCAATCTTGCCACCAGGTTTTACCACAGCTTCGTCTTTCTTTGGGATAGTAAGTATTGGTGTATCGTGACCGGTTTTAACCAGGTTCCCGCCTTTGTTGCCTGTGAATCCAGTGGGGTCGCCGCTGATGGACGACACACCGGGCAATCCGCTTGGACCGGTCTGTTTAAGATCGTAGCCCTGATTCTGGGCAGCAACCGTCGGATCGAAGTGATAGAAATCGAGTGCATTCAAATCCTCGGCAGTGGGACCAGCGCCGAGCAGTGAATTCATGCGGGTGGCTTCGGTGAGCAAACCGGTGCCCTGAGCCATTTTTTGGGCGGCAGCTTTCGTCATCACCTTGCCGGAACCGCCGTTGCCCACTTCTTTTGAAGGCGCAGCAACCGTCGTATCCTTCACGACTTCCTGAACGACTTCGTCATCGACGGGGACTTCGTCGATGGTATCATCGACAATCGGATCTTCAACAGGCTGCTCGATTTCGGTGACGAAACGGGAAGTATTGAGAATGCGGTCGACCATAAGGGCGTCGACGCGGCTGGTTGCGAACAGAATGACCGAAAACAGCGCAAAGTGGATGGCGAGCGAAGCGGCGAGCGGGCCGTAACTGGCGGCCTTAAAGCGCGAGAGCAGCGGGGCGGCAAACGGGACAGCGCTGATGTAGCGCACGAGCACCGAAACCTCACCGAATGTATATTTCGCGCGGACATCGCCGGTCACATCGCAAGCGAGTGAGCCAGGCTGCAGCTGTTCGTTGATCGCGGGGACTTTGAACTCGTGATTGCTGGCAGATTTGAATTCGACCTTCTCATCGCCGCGCAGCACGAAGCCGTCGTATGCATTGTTGAACAGAATCTGCCACTGATTGTTGATGCAGTGGGCAATTGTGATTTTGCCGGCGGCACCGGTATCGACGACATAATCGCATCCACTGTCGGGACCGATAGTGACGCGGGCCTGATTGTCGGCCCTGAACTGCTTGACGCTCATCACGTTATCGCGCCAGATGACGGCGATTTCGAGCGAACAGTTACCGCTGCCGCGCGCCGAAAGGAAGCGCCGCTCAAACGATACCGCACGTTTCTTTCTGCGGATAATGGTGCGCTTAACCGGCGGTTTTGGGCCAAAGCCTTTGGGCGAAAGATTCGACATCTCGACTGGTTTCGAACTACTCATGGTAAACCCCTCCACATGATACACCTTCACAGGTGTGCGTTATAAATGTCTGTAACCGGAGCACACAACGCGTCCGGCCACCACCAGGGTTGCTATCACGTTAAATCCGACGCAAACTGCCACGGGCCTCGGCCACAAGCTGAAATCAGCGGTTGCCGGGCCGTACTGACTACCTATTGCCCCGTTTGCTGCAGCTTGCAAGAGCGCAAACGAGGCCACACATACGAACGCGTGTGATAACTCCCAGACCAATTTTTCGACACATGGTCACCTCCTCGATTGCTACATGCATCCTAAGTCGATTTTTTCATTAAACACGAATTAAATTTCTTTTGCAAGTTTTATTTTAAATGCAACAAAATAGTTCTTTTGCGTGTGAGTAGATACAAATGGCTGTGGATTTTGGCGGGAACAAAAAAACAGGAAGGGGGCCAGGCCCCCTGCGCGGCTATTTCGCTGCATAAATATGCAGCGAAATACGCCGCTACCCCCGTGCGGGGGATACCCCCGCAACGCCCCCGGTTTGGGCAAAAAAAAGCTGCAGAGCTTTTGCCCTGCAGCCTTGTTGTTCGATAACCCAATATTAATCGCCGCCACTGAGGATGAAGTCGAACGGGTACTCAACCTGAGCCATACCGCCGCCCTTGGGTGCCGGGAAACGCCAGTGCATAATCGAATTGGTGATGCACGTTTCGACGTTCTTGTTCTTCATCGTGGTTTCTTTAACCAGAGCCTTGGTGACGGAGCCGTTGCCTGCGATAATCCAGACGACGGTGACCTTACCGGCCAGCCCCTTAATCTTGGCGACTTCGCGCTCATAGCAGGCACGGAGTTCACCGAAGTGCTGACGTACGATTTTCTGAATGATACGTTTATCGATGGAGCCGGAGACCTCGGGGTTTTTCATTTTAACTTCGGGTCTGGCTTCACGTTTGTTACCGAGGCCGAGGTCTTTGTTACGGCCAGCAACAGCGATAGCGCCACCACGTCCGCCGCCGCCGCCGGGGCCGAATCCGCCGCCGCCGAAGCCGCCAAGGCCCGCGCCACCGCCGCCGGCACCCGTGGTACCGAGACCGTAGTTGGAGGATGCAGCAGCAGCCGACGAATCGAACGACGACCAATCGAGATTATCCATATCGGCGGTATTCAAACCAGCAGCGAGCATGGAGTTCATGGCATTGGACTGCGCGAGAAGACCGGTTGCCTGTGCAGCAGCAGAAGCCTCAGCTTTCGACATCACTTTGCCGTTGCTTGGACCGGAGTTGTCGCTCGCCGTATTGGCAGCGAACGGTGTATCCTGAACTTCACCGACGTTATCGCTTTCCTCGGGATCTTCTTCGGGAGGCTCTTCCTCGTCAATTTCCTCTTCTTCGGGCGGTTCTTCGACGGGCTGTTCAACGACGACAGCGAATCGGGATGTGCTCATGATGCGGTCGACCATAAGGGCATCGACACGATCGGTCGAGAACAGAATGACCGAGAACAGAGCGAAGTGAATGAGGAGAGAAGCGAAGAGCGGACCGTAGCTGCTGGTCTTGAAACCACCGAGCAACGGAGCGGCAAACGGGACAGCCTCGACAAAACGGATGAGAATCGAAACCTCACCAAAGATGAACTTGGCGCGGACGCTGCCGTCGACATCGCAAGCCAGCGATCCCGGTCTGAGATAGGCCTGAATGGCGGGCGTCGTGAATTCGACAGAATCACCGGTTTTGAACTCGATTTTGCGGTCGCCCTTGAGGATGAACCCTTCGTATGCATTATTGAAGATAATCTGCCAGTTGCTTCCGGTGTGGTAAGCGAGGGCAATTTTTTCGCCGTTATTGAAGGTATCGACGAGATAGTTGCAATCTGGGGAAACGCCGGCGGTGATGGTTTTGTCGCTGGGCGAATACTGCTTAACGCTGACGACATTGCCGCGCCACATCATGGCGATTTCGAGCGAGCAGTTTCCGGAGCCGCGGGCCGAAAGGAAACGGCGTTCGAAGCTGACCGGACGTTTTTTCTTTTTGCGGATGATGGTTGGACCAACGCCGCCTTTGTTGAAAGCACTGCCGCCGCCGAAACCGGACGAAGCCTGGGCCTTTCCAAAAGACGAAGACGAAGGCGAAGAAACAGCCGCAGCAGCCGGCGTCGAAGGTGCAGCCGGCATCTCGGGCACGGAGGGCGCAGGTGCAGATTCAGCGGGGCTGGCGTCCAGCGCACTTGCAGCGCCAACGATACCCGCAGCGCTTGCTGCGTTCTCGAGATCGCTCATATTCGGCGCTTCCATAGCCACGGTCGAAGCCGCATCATCGTCTGCCTCGGCAGCCGCAGCCGGCGCAGCCGAATCAAACAGCACGCGCACAGAAATCTGTCCGAACTTGA
>JAEEGL015534955.1_pt1 | contig 46987 bp, 32 predicted proteins | sample 9134231 | NCBI WGS metagenome assembly JAEEGL01 (sample SAMN16246548, study PRJNA631951) | gut metagenome | biome: gut microbiome; feature: rumen; material: fiber-attached | host: Bos | place: Iran: Karaj | collected 2018-10
CCTACTCGTTCAACGGATGGAGCCCGACGATCGTAGCAGTGACCGGCAACGCCACCTACACCGCTCAGTTCAGCGCCTCCACCAACGAGTACACCGTCACCTTCGTGAACTATGACGGCACCGAGCTCCAGAGCGGACTCGTGGCCTACGGTACGATGCCGAGCTACACTGGCGAGACCCCGACACAGCCCGCCACCGACGAGTTCTCCTACTCGTTCAACGGATGGAGCCCGACGATCGTAGCAGTGACCGGCAACGCCACCTACACCGCTCAGTTCAGCGCCTCCACCAACGAGTACACCGTCACCGCTTCTGCCACAACAGGCGGCAGTGTCAATGGCGCAGGTGAATACGCCTACGGCACCACAGCCACCCTCACCGCCACAGCTGACGCAAACTACAATTTCGTCAACTGGACCGAGAACGGCGAGATTGTCTCAACTGACGCCATCTACACCTTCACCGTCGAAGGCGACAGAACTCTTGTAGCCAACTTCGAGCTCGCCACCGTTGATCAAACCGTGACCCTCACCGCTGGCTGGAACTGGTTCGTGCCTACCGTGGATACCGACCTGGAAGCCCTTGAAGCAGCACTTGGCGAATACGGCCTCTTCATCAAGACGCAGACCGCTAACATCAGCCAAGAAGCTACCTACGATGGCACTGAATGGATCGGCGATGAATTTACCCTCGTCCAAGGCCAGATGTACAAGATTCAGGTCAGCAACGACTGTAGCATCACCCTCACCGGCATGCCTTCCACAAGCGTCTCCGTTGACATCAACCCAGGTATCAACTGGATCGGTTTCACTGGCACACAGCCTGTAAACGTCGCACAAATCTTCTCAGCCTCCTTCGACCCGCAAGAAGGCGATGTCATCAAGACCACCTCGGAGAACATCATGTTCGAGAATGGTGAATGGATTGGCGACTTTGAGACTCTGCAACCCGGCCAAGGTTATGTTTATATCTCTAATGACAATAAAACTAAAACACTCACCTTCCCAGGAAGTAAAAAATAATTCTCAATATTCAAGTAATGAAAAAGATTTCGCAATCTAATAATGTAAACTTAAAAAACACCAATAAAATGAAACGAAAATTATTGTTATTTCTTTCAGCTTTGCTGATTTGCGGCTCGATGAGTGCACAAGGCTATTCAAATCATTACAATTATGACGGTAGCACTGAGAACAACATGACCTTCAGAGCTAAAGTCTGTATTGATGGTGTAGAGCAGCAATCTACCAATGTCATCGAGATCGGAGCCTTCAAAGGTAATATTGTCACGGATGGTAAATTTGTCAAGCCTTTTGGCACGAACAATTATTATCGTGTGAACATGACCATTGGCGGAGGCGGTTCGAACTCCGACTATCCTATCACCTTCAAATTGTACGACCATGCCAATAACGTGGAACTGCTCAATTACACCATCACTGACCCAAACGGGAATGTTCTTGATGGCATCACATGGCACGTTGATGATAATCTCGGCACTTTCATGAATCCCTATGTCCTGAACTTCAGAACGACACAAACCATCGACCTCGCCATCAACGGCTACGGCAATGGCAATAGCAACTGGTATCTGATCACCTCTCCGTTGGAAGGCACCACCACCGTGACTAACGTCACCAACATGACCGCCAACGAGTACGACCTCTACTACTTCGACCAAACCAAGGAACTGGAATGGGTTACCTACAAACCCGGCGACAATAACGTCAACCCCGGTTTCGGCCTTGTAGCAGGCAAGGGTTACCTCTATGCCAACAGCGGTGATGTCACCCTCAAATTTAGAGGCGTGCCATACGATGGTGACGGTCAAGTGACTTTGACAAGGGCCACCGCCCCCCATGAGACAATGGAAGGCTGGAATCTAGTCGGTAACCCATGGAACGAATCTGCCACCATTGGCAGATACTCTCTCAGGATGAATGAATCACGCAATAATCTTATCACTGTTGAGGATCCAGATGAGAGTATCGCCCGTTTGGAAGGTGTCTTCGTGTATGCTGAAGAGGATGGCGAGACTGTTACCTTCAACAAAGGTTCCAAATCTCGTTCCATTGACGAGAGGATTGTCCTTAACCTGAACAGCAACGGCAACGTCATCGACCGCGCCATCATTGGCATCGGCGACGGCCAGACATTGCCCAAGTTCCAGCTCAAGGACAACAGCACCAAACTCTACCTCATGCAAGACAAACAAGAATTTGCGGTGGTACGCAGCAATGGACAAGGCGAGATGCCCGTCAACTTCAAGGCCTCAGAGAATGGCGACTACACGATTGCCGTCAGCATCAAGGACGTGGAGATGGACTACCTGCATCTCGTTGACAACCTCACCGGCGCTGACATCGACCTGCTGCAAACACCCGACTACACCTTCAACGCAAAATCTGACGATTATGCCTCAAGGTTCAAGTTGGTGTTCTCCGCTAACATCGATGACACAGACAACGACTTCGCCTTCATCAACAATGGCGAGATCATCATCACCGACACCAATGCCAACGCAACGCTGCAAATTGTTGACGTGACGGGACGTATCCTCTTCAACAGAAGCGCAACACATAGCGTCTCCACAGCCAACTTGGCTGAAGGGGTATATGTACTCCGCCTCATCAACGGCAGTGATGTGAAGACCCAGAAGATTGTCATCAAGTGACGATAGTCTGATCTAATGTGAAAACCTCCGCTTCGAATGAGGCGGAGGTTTTTTTTATTTAAAAAATTTTTTCTATTTTTGCACCGCCAAAAACGGCATAAAATCAATTTATTAAAATATAAAATATTAAAAATCAAAAATTAAAAAGAAATGAGGAAAATTTCTATCTTATTGATGATGTTCTGTTTCGTCTGCTTCGGCGTGGCAAATGCACAGCAACAAACAATGACCATTGGAAGCTCAGGAGGACTCTTTTCCACAGGAAACAGTTCTACTGGCAATTTCGTGCCCGGATCAGTTTTGGGAAACACCTATTGCTATCGTTCCCTAACTCAATTCATCTATACGGCCAGTGAAATGGGCGGAGCCAAGACGATTAAGTCGGTGGCCTTCTACCATAACAATGGTGGTACTTTTACAACCCAAAACCTGACCATTTACCTCGCTCATACGACAGCCTCCACGATTAGTGGCAGCACCGCCGTCACTTCGGGAACAGCCTACTATACGGGGACAAGCGTTGTCGTTGGCGGCACCGACGAAGGCTGGCAGACTTTCACACTTGACACAGACTTTGAATACAATGGCACCGACAACCTCTTAGTTGTGGTAGCTCGTGAAAGCTCATCCGGTTATAAGACTGACCAAGGATGGAAATACACTTCAACCGCAAGCGACTATAGGTATATCTATAGAACCTCCGATACCAATGGATACGGTACGCTCTCCAACGGCAACAACACTTATGCCTACACCCAATCCTACAACCGTCCCAACATCCAGATTGGTTATACTACAACAGAACCTTTTATTACCCTCGACCCTTCCGCTGCAACGGTATTCACTGGTTTCACACAAACCCTTACGGCCACCTATGGCAACGTAACCAACCCCACCATCACCTACAGCTCAAGCAACACCAGCGTGGCTACGGTTACCGGTAACGGCACCACTGCTACGGTGACAGCAGTTGCCCCTGGCACTGCCACCATAACCGCCACCATGAACGGATCGTACACTGCCATATGCTCCGTCACTGTTGAGGATCCGTCGTATTGCACGCCATCTTTCGGCAGCAACAATGACTGCATCACCAACATTACTTTGGGGAACATCAACAATACGACTGCAAGCACTTCAACCAATGGTTATGGCGACTACACGAGTATGTCAACCGAATTGGAACCCGGAACAACCGCCACACTGTCACTGACCAGCGGTGGGGGTTCGGGAACCCATGCAGCTGCCGTTTGGATTGACTTTGACAACAGCTATACCTTCGAATCATCCGAAAGAGTGGGAACTCAAGGCAGCATCTCAGCAAACGCAACAGTCAGTATTAACTTGACAATACCTGCTGATGCACCTGCTGGCAGCCATCGCATGAGGGTGGTGTATCAATACAATGTTGATGCGACAGCCATTGATCCCTGTGTGTCTTCCCAATACGGTGAAGCCGAGGATTATACGGTGGTGATTACTTCTCCCTGCCCCAAACCCACCGGCCTCGCCCTGAGCGGCCTCGCCACCCATGGCGTCACCGCGACTTGGGATGCCGAAGCAGGCGATGTGTTCCAATACGCTATGGTGATGGGTGCTAACATCAGCCCCAGCACTGTGACGACCTACGACGGCTCGATTACGGCTACTGGCACGACTTGCAGCATGGGTTGGAACAACTTGCTTGCAGATACTGACTACACCCTCGTCCTCCGCAAGAATTGCGGCAACGATGAATATAGCATTGCAGTTACCCAAAGCTTCACCACCTTAGAGTCTGCTTGCCTCAAACCCACCAACGTGACCGCCAGCGATGTTACGATCAATTCGGCCCATATCAGCTGGGATGGCAATGCCGACAGCTATAACGTGAAGTATGCAACGGCAACCGTCAACGGCACAACGTTAGAACCGGTCTTTGAAGATAGTTTTGAGAATGGCCTTGACGACTGGACTATCTATATTGAAGGATACCAAAGCACAGAAACCAACGATTTTAATATCACAGATTGGCATCTGATAGAAAGCAACTCCTCGGCATCTCCCCATACAGGCAGTTATATGGCTATGTCAAGAAGCTATGATGGAAATGACCGCACCGTCGACAACTGGCTCGTGTCGCCCCAGATGACATTGGGTGATGTCATGACGTTCTGGGCGATTGATGACGGAACTTGGCATGAACATCTTGAAGTGTGGGTCTCCACGGGAACCAACGCCATCAGTGACTTTGTAAAAGCAGCCACCCCGGGCGATGCTACGAATAGTTGGACCATGAAAACCGTTGACTTGAGTGCCTATGCCGGACAACAAGGTTATATCGCCATCCGCCATAATGACACTGGAAAAGACTGGATCTTCATTGACGATATCGGTGTCTATAAAACCGTCAACACTTACTCATACGGTACTTTCACTACGCTTCCTCCCACCGACCAAAACTCGTGCGACATCACTGGTTTGAGCCCTGAGACCCTCTACGTGGCTCAGGTGCAGTCCGACTGTGGTTCTCCCGATGGCACCAGTAGCTGGAGCTCGGTGTACTTCACCACCCCCGACGCTTGCTCTGCTCCGACCAACTTGGTCACCTCCAACATTACGGCAAACACGGCCACTTTGAGTTGGTCCGACAACCAGGATAGCTACAATGTTCAATATAGAAAAGTCTATTTCTACGAAGACTTTGAAGGTGCCTCCCTGCCTACGGGCTGGACGACCATCGACAATAACGGTGATGGAAACACTTGGTCAATAGGCTTTGCCACATCCCATTCAGGCGACAACGGAGCTTATAACCTCAGCTACGTTTATAGCTCGGATGGTTCTGTCACAACGACTCCTGACGACTATTTGGTTTCACCCCTGCTCGACCTGCAAGGTACGCTGAGGGTATGGCTGAGTGGTTATGCCAGATCAAGTTCAAATTATTCTGAGCATTTTGAAATCCTCCTTTCTACCACTGGAAATTCGGTCTCTGACTTCACTACAACTTTGGTTGGTGAAACCACCACCACTGATGCATACGTGGAGTACACCGCCAACTTGAGCAGCTATGCTGGACAACAAGGCTATATCGCCATCCATCACTTCAATTGCACCGACCAGTACTATCTCTATGTCGACGACTTCGGCCTCTATGGCACTGAAGATTGGGTGTCGGTCAGTCCCAACCCCACCGATGCAACAACTACGCTCACTGGCCTCCAGCCCAATACTGGCTACGAATGGCAAGTTCAGGGTCTCAACTGCAACAGCCAGGGTAGCAGCACCGACTGGAGTGCTGTGGCTACCTTCACCACGCTTTTCAGTGTCACCAAGGATATCGATGGTCACAAAGGCAACGCTGGCAAATGGTATCTCATAGCCTCTCCCGTGACTTCCGTCACACCATCGGAAGCAAATGGTTTCATTGCCAGCGATGCAAATAACTACGACCTCTACTACTTCGACCAAACCGGTGGCGACAATGGTAAGGAATGGAAGAACTATAAGCAAAACAACTTCAATTTGGTCAGTGGCACGGGTTACCTCTATGCCAGCAAGGCAAATACCACCCTCACTTTCTCTGGCACGCCCTATAGCGGCGAAGGCGAATTCCAGTTGACTTATGACGAAAATGACCCAGGGAACATTATCAGAAGCTTGAACCTCGTGGGCAACCCCTTCAACACCAATGCCACTGTTGACCAAGACTTCTATGTAATGAACGAAGAAGGTACGGATGTCATGGCTGAGGCCACCGCCGCTGAAGGCATAGTCGAACCGATGCAAGGCATCTTTGTGAAGGGTGCGGAAGACATCACAACCGTCAAGTTCACTCCAGTCTCTAAAAACAATTCCGGCAACGGCAAGTCAGCTTTGGTGATGAACCTCAGCCAGAACTGTGGCGGTATCATCGACCGTGCCATCGTCCGCTTCGGCAATGGTGACAACCTGCCCAAGTTCCAGCTCTTCGAGAACAGCACCAAGCTCTACATCGCTCAGGACAACTGCGACTACGCCATCGTCAGTAGCGATAACGAAGGCGAGATGCCCGTCAACTTCAAGGCAGCCGAGAACGGCACATATACGTTGACCATCTCAGCACCTCTCTCCTTCAACTATCTCCACCTCATTGACAACCTCACTGGCAACGACATCAACCTGCTGGTCACTCCGAGCTACAGCTTCGAGGCCAAGACTGACGACTACGCCAGCCGCTTCAAACTGGTGTTTAGCGCCAACGACACCGACAATAACAGCTTCGCCTTCATCAGCAATGGTGAGATCATCCTCAACGGCCAAGGCACCGTCCAGGTGTACGACATCACCGGCCGCATGATCAGCAGCCACAACAACATGAGCCGCATTAGCACCGAAAGCATGGCCGCCGGTGTTTACATGATCCGCCTCATCAATGGCAGTGATGTGAAGACCCAGAAGATCGTCGTCAAATAACGATAATCTGATCTAATGTGAAAACCTCCGCTTCGAATTGAGGCGGAGGTTTTTTTATTTCCAATAGCAGCTAAAAACGAGAATTATTACTATCTTTGCGCATCTAATTTTCGTAAAATGAAACACCTACACCATCTTATTCTCGCTTTTGCCCTGATCACAGGACTCACTCTGACCGCTCAAACTGAATACAAACTCAACACCAAACCCAACGGTTTCAGCATTGGAAACCGCAATAACACGGCAACCACTATCGTTCACTACATCGGCACCGTCACCATTGAAAATGCTAATAGGAACGGTATGGAAGGGCAAATCATCACCCTTTCGGGCATCCACATTGCCAACGAGGCTGGTGCGCCAAATCTGCCCAGTGGAAGCACCTTCATCGCCATTCCCAACGGAGCAAAGCCCTCCGTCAAAATGGTGAATGCCAAGACAAAGACACTTAAAGACATTGATCTCATTCCTGCTCCACAACCGCAGTTGGACAACGACAACTCCCCTGCCGTATATCAAAAAGACATGAGCATTTACAGTCGCAATGCTTTCTATCCGGCTACACCTTATAATGTTTCAGAGGTAATGACTGTCCGTGGTGTGGAGATGGTACAAGTGGGGGTAATGCCTTTCCAATACAATCCTATCACCAAAGAACTCATTGTGTATGAAGATCTTGAACTTGAATTGACCACAGAAGGCGGAGACGGCACTTATGGCGACAGCCGTTACCGCACACCCGAGTGGGATCAAATCCTCAGTGACATGCTTCTCAACCGCGAAATGCTTCCCGAAATGGATTACGGAGAGCGTTTGCGCAAGCACTATCAAAACCGAGAGACAGGTTGCGAATACATAATCATCACGCCTGACAATGAAGATTTCATTCAGTTAGCCGACACCATCCGCCAATTCAGAATCCAGCAAGGTATCCCCACTGAGATCTTCACGGTGACACAATGTGGTGGCAATAACGAACAAGCCATCCGCAACTTCATACGCAACGCATACAATTCATGGGACATGCCCCCCGCAGCTGTCCTGATCCTCGGCGACCACGACACCGACCCCACCAAAGGCATTGTCTCCTATACCATGAACAACCACCCTGGCGGAGACGGCTATAACCCCTATATCTCCGACCACAAATACGCCGTCATGGGCAACAACCACATGCCCGACATCATCGTGGGCCGCATCACTGGACGCAATTATGACGAGCTTTATCGCATGATCAAAAAAGACATTGACTACGAGCGCACTCCTCCCACTAACCCCGACTTTTATGACAAACCCATCACTGCTATGGGATTCCAGCTGGAACGCTGGTTCCAACTGTGTTCCGAAGTAGTCAACGGCTTCTGGGAGTATGAACTTGACAAACATCCTGTGCGCATCAATGCCATCTACGAAGGCCATCCGGGAAGCCTTTGGTCAACCGCCGACAACACCAATTCAGTAGTCAATTATTTCGGACCTAATGGCTGCGGCTATATCCCCAACAACATGTCGCATCTCACCGAATGGAACGGCACGGGCAACGATGTCAACAACGCCATCAACAGCGGAGCCTTCCTTTTGCAGCATCGCGACCACGGCGCTGAAGAGGTGTGGGGAGAGCCAAGTTACGGCACAGGATATATCAAAAGACTGACTAACAACGACTTGACCTACGTTATGTCGAACAATTGCCTCACTGGACGCTTCAACTACGGCGGCATCAACAGCGAAGGTTGTTTCGCTGAGGTCTTTCACCGCCATCAGCACGGCGCTTTGGGGTTGATAGCTGCCACCCAAGTCTCCTACTCTTTCGTCAACGATGTGTATGTCTGGGGCGTGTATGACAATATGTGGCCTAATTTCATGCCCACCTACGGCACCCAACACGAGACCAATTTCCTCCTTCCCGCCTTTGGCAATGCCGCCGGAAAATACTTTCTCAAGCAATCCTCCTGGACTGACGATTACGTGAAAGAAATCACCTATTATCTGTTCCACCAACACGGCGATGCCTATATGAATCTTTATAGCGAAATACCACAAAACCTTGATGTTGAGATGCTTCCCGTCCTTGTGGCTGGCAGTGACAAATACCAACTCAAGGTGGATGAGGGAGCCTCAATCTGCCTCACTGTCAATGGCCAAATCATCGGCTTCGATTACGGCACCGGCAACATACAGGAAGTCACCATCACCCCACAAGTGCCAGGCACGACCGTATTACTGACCATCAAAAAACAAAACTACTACCGGTATGAACATAAACTGACCACCATTCCTGCCGAAGGACCTTATCTGGTTTTTAACGATGTGCAAATCAACGATGCAGAAGGAAATGGAAATCAATCTACCGACTATAACGAGACCTGCCACCTCAACGTCAGCCTTCACAATGTCGGCTCTGAAAGCATTGGAAACATCACAGCCCACCTGTCATGCTCCAACCCCAACGTAGAAATCATCCAAGGAGAAGCCACTTACGGCAATATTGACAGCGACCAGATCCTCTCTGTCAACGACGCCTTTACCATCCATCTCGGAGATGCTTTTGAGGACGGCGAAAAAGTTCGTCTTTTCCTTAATTTGCAAAGCGGAGACCACACTTTCAACGACAGTATCAACCTGGTAGTCAACGCTCCTGTCCTCAACTACACCCTTCTTACGCTCACCAATCCCAATGGCGAACTAACTGACAGGCTCTTGAAAGGAACATCCACTTTGATGACATTCGACATCACCAACAGCGGTCATTGCAAGTCACTCGCAGTAGCCAACGCTTTGGAAATCAAGGTACCTTTCCTTGATATTACCAAAAGCACAATCATATCACCAGAAATTGAAGCTGGCGCCACAGCTCAAGTGACTTTCCAAGTAAACCTTCATGATGACGCTCCCTTCGGGAACATCCTTAACTATACCATTAATGCAGAAAGCGGCTGGCACACAGCACATCAAGAGAACACCATCCCATTAGGATATACCATTGAGAATTTCGATGACAATACTTTGAATCCCCTCCTAAACTGGCATTTAGGCTCAGGCAATAAAAGATGGTATATCACTGAAGATGAGACGGCAACTGGAGGATTCTGCATTCAGTCCCCATCCATTGAGCAAAATCAAAAAGCGAATCTCACCATAGGCATCTCATGCCCTATCGAGGATAAGTTCTCGTTTTATTATACAACTTCCACCGGCTCGCACGAAGAGCTCCAACTTTATGTTAACAATACATTAGTAGAGACATGGAGCGGAGATAATGACTGGGAACGCTCCGAATTTACTTTAAAAGAAGGCACCAACCTTATCAAATTCGTTTATACAAAAGATTCTCAGAGCAATAGCAGTGATGACTTTGCCAAACTTGATGAATTCCACTTCCCGCCCTTTGAAGAACTCTACCTGTTTGCCGGTGACAACAACGAAGGATGCCCCGATTCCCCCTACATGCCCAACAGCTGTATCCTATATCCTAAAGAGATTTTATGGACCACTAACGGCGATGGCACTTTCGACGACCCAACATTAGAACGACCCTCATACACTTTCGGCGAAAACGACATCACCAACGGACATGTCACACTTAACGTGACCGCAAGTTCAGACAAAGAGACACAAAACCAGCAGATTACCATCAACCTTTTGGAGACCATCTCGCTTGTGCCGTCAGGAGTCCCAACAGGCGACACCTTGGTTGATTTACGCTTAACAACCCAAAACGAATACTTTATCATCGAAAATACACCCTATAATATTGTCTGGTCGCTGGAACCCGAGGAAGCTGGAGAGCTGGCATCAAACGGCACACACGTCAATATTGTATGGAATAGCGAGTTCAAAGGATTCGCTTCATTGAGCTACAGATATAGCAACCTTTGCGGCGAAAGCGAAGCCTCCGAAGCCCTGTCCATCCATGTGATCAATGCGACAGATGTCGATGACAACAATGCCACAGCATTCCAAATCTATCCCAACCCTGCCAAAGACCAAATCAGCATAAAAGCTAACGGCATCCCCTCTGGACAGGTCGTGATCCGCATCATCGACCGCACAGGAAGGCTGGTTTACGAGGCAGTGAGCAATGCTTTGGACGACACCCTTGAGACACATCTCAACATTCAAGGACTCAGCAGCGGACTTTACGACATTCAATTGATTGACAAGGAGATAATACATAACACAAGATTGATGGTCTATTGATTGTATTCGTGGCATTTATCCCAATTTTATCAAATTTCGTCACAGTCGCTCGGATTTTCATCCCAAAATAGGCTATTTCGTCACAAAACAGCCGTTTTTCGTCACAATAAAGCGTTGTCGATAACTTTTTTCAGTTTCAATCACGAAACCTGCGTTACTTTGCACATCTTTAAATTTAAAATAAATACTATGTGCAAAGAGACACGCATTTTTGACATTCTCAATGTCTATACGGAAAAATGGCCCGACCAGCAAGTTGCCTTGGCCAGAAAAGAGAACGGAACATGGAGAAAATACAGTCCTGCCGAATATCAGGAGTTGACCCGCAAAGTCAGTTACGCACTTATTGAGTTAGGCATCCAACCCAAAGACAAGGTGGCCATCATTAGCGGCAACCGTCCCGAATGGAACATCCTCGATATGGCCATCATGCAAATCGGGGCTATTGATGTGCCGATTTACCCCACCATCAGCAAGGAAGACTATCGCTACATCCTTGACAACTGCGATGCCAGAATGGTCGTTTTGGAAGGTGTCGCTGTAATGAACAAGGTAGAGGAAGTCAGGAGTGGCATCCCTAAGTTAGAATACCTATATACTTTCCAAAACAGAGAGAAGTATCCCTACTTTGCCCAGTTAGTCGCTTTGGGAGAAGAGCATCCCCATGAGGAGGAGCTGAAACGCCGCATGGACGCTGTCCGCCCCGAACATTGCGCCACTATCGTTTACACTTCTGGAACCACTGGCGAGCCCAAAGGCGCAATGCTGTCGCACAGCAACATCATGCACCAGATTTACGGCATTCAGCACACTCCCGCTCCTTGGTCTAAGACCGCTTTCAGCTTCCTGCCCATCTGCCACGCCTACGAACGCCTCTTGGTCTATATGTACCAGTTCTTAGGCATGTCGGTCTATTATGCAGAGAGCCTTGCCACCATAGGCTCTGATATGAAGGAGGTACACCCCACCATGATGACCGCCGTGCCTCGTCTGTTGGAAAAAATGTACGAAAAGATCGTGCAAGGAGGCGAAAAGCAAAAAGGCATCAAAAAACGTATCTTCAAATGGGCCTTGCATCTGGCTGAACAATATAAAATTGAAGACGACAAGCGCAGTTGGTGGTACAACTGCAGACTGAAAATCGCCGACAAGTTAGTGTATTCAACCATCAGAGCCAACTTAGGCGCGGAGAATTTCGACATCGTGGTTTCTGGTGCCGCCAGTATCTCACAGAAGATCGCATCCTTCTTCTCCGCCATCAAGATGCCTGTGTATGAAGGTTACGGCATGACCGAGACCTCGCCCGTCATCGCGGTGAGCAACAACCATCCTCATGGGCGCGAAGTCGGCTCTGTAGGTCAGGCACTTCCCGGCGTGGAGATCAAAATCGCATCCAACGGCGAGCTTTGCTGCCGCGGCCATAACGTGATGATGGGCTATTACAAGAACCCTGAACTCACCAAGGAAATCATCGACACCGAAGGCTGGCTGCACACTGGCGACCTCGGTTACATCAATGAGTTCGGGCAAGTCTTCATCACCGGGCGTCTGAAGAGCCTCTTCAAGACCTCTATGGGCAAATATGTCAACCCGCAAATCATCGAGGACAAGTTCACCGAGAGCGACTTCTTCGAGAACGTCGTCGTCTTTGGCGAAGGCCAGAAATACGCCGCCGCCATCATCGTGCCCAGCTTCGCATACCTTAAAGATTGGTGCAAGCAGCAGCAGATCGAATACACCTCCAATGCCGAGATCATCAACGTGAAGGAAGTCAAGGACCGCATCGCTCAGGAAGTGCAGAAATACAACAAACTCTTCGGTGAGACCGAGCAAATCAAACGCTACACCTTAGTGGCTGACGAGTGGAGTACCAGCAACGGCATCCTCACACCCACTTTGAAAGTCCGCCGCAAGGTTGTCAGTGAAAAATACAAGAATGTGATCGACGCGATGTTTGTTTAAAAGTTTTTTCCTATTTTTGCATTTGAAATAATCCTATTATAAATACAATTATGGAAAATCAAGAATTGAAAAAAACCCCTTACAACCAGATCCATCACGATTTGGGAGCCAAGATGGCTGAATTTGCCGGTTACGACATGCCTATCCAATACACAGGCTTGGTCGAGGAGCACAACAACGTCCGCAACAACGTCGGTGTTTTCGATGTGAGCCACATGGGTGAGTTCCGCGCCAAAGGCCCGATGGCCAAGCAGTTCATGCAGTACTGCACGGTGAACGACGTGGCCGCTTTGAGCGACGGCAAAGTACAATACACCTGTCTGCCCAATGGCAAAGGCGGCATTGTTGACGACATGCTTGTCTATCGCATTGCCGATGACCATTACTTCATGGTTCCCAACGCAGCCAACATCGACAAAGACTGGGCTTGGATGAGCCAGATCGCCGAAAAGTTCGGCATGAAACTTGGCGAAGACTTCATGAACGAAAGTGAGCAGTGGGCACAGCTGGCCGTGCAGGGTCCCAACGCTTTGAAAGCCATGCAGAAGCTCACCACCGCCAACGTGGTTGACATGGAATACTACACCTTCCAGATCATCACCTTCGCCGGTGTCGAGAATGTCATCTTCTCCACCACTGGTTACACTGGTGCCGGCGGCTGCGAGATTTACATCCCCGTCGCCCACGCCAAGGAGGTTTGGGACGCTGTGTTCGAGGCTGGCAAGGAATTCGGCATCATGCCCGCAGGCCTGGGTTGCCGCGACACCCTCCGTTTGGAGAAAGGCTTCTGCCTCTATGGCCACGAGATCGATGACACCATCAGCCCCATCGAGGCTGGCCTCGGCTGGATCACCAAGTTCGTCGATGGCAACGACTTCCTCAACCGCGAGATCTTCGCTGCCCAGAAGGCTAATGGCGTGAGCCAGAAGATCGTGGGCTTCGAGATGATCGACAGAGGTATCCCGCGTAACGGCTACGAGGTGTGCGACGCCGAAGGCAACGTCATCGGAATGGTCCGCTCCGGCAGCCCGTCACCCTCTACCGGCAAGAACATTGGCACCGCTCTGGTCCAGAAAGCTTTCAGCAAGAAAGACACTGAGCTTTACATCAAGATCCGCAACAAGCTCATCAAGGCTGTTGTTGTGAAGATGCCGTTCCTGGCCTAATGAATCAAGACCGAAAAAAGTTTTTCGGCAGCTTAGCCATCCCGGCCTTGTTGGTGACCCTAATGTGGGTCGTCAAAGTGGCCGAGATGGCTTTTTCTATTGACTTGAATTCTTGGGGACTCATACCGCAGACGACCCGCGGCCTGATCGGCATCCTCACGCTGCCTTTTCTGCACGGCAATTGGGAGCATCTGCTCACCAACACCTCGGCGGTATTGGTTCTTGGCACTGCTTTGTACTACTGCTACCCCACCCTCGCCAACCCCGTGATGATCATCAGTTGGCTCGCCAGCGGACTGCTGACCTGGTGCATCGGCAGCCCCCACTCCATCCATGTAGGTGCCAGTGCCTTGATTTACAGCCTCAACCTTTTCCTTATCGTGAGCGGATTCATCCGAGGAAACCGTATGCTCATCGTCATTTCACTCATCATGGTTTTCCTTTATGGAAGTTTCATTTGGGGCATGATCCCAGCTTTGGCCAAATTACAAAACATTTCATGGGAAGGACACCTCAGCGGAGCCATCGTTGGCATCGTATTAGCCTTTGTATTTCGAAAGAAAGGCCCTCAAAAAGAAGTGCATCACTGGGATGACGAGGAAGAAGACAACCAGGACGACATGGACGACAATGGTGAAAAGCCTTATTGGGATGTCCCTACGCCTTCAAACGATGAATTGACGGTGCAATACCGTTTCAGGCCCAACAAAGCCACAACAAGCAAAGGCAGTCTTTAAGTTTTCATTCTTACTTCTTACTTCTTTCTTCTTACTTCTTTCTTCTTACTTCTTTCACAATCATTTCAGTTCTCCGATTCATCGCACGATGTTCTTCGCTGTCGTTAGGATAAATTGGCTTTGTGGCGCCATATCCTTTGGCGGTCAGACAACCCTCATCAACACCTTTGGCGATCAAAGCTTGGCGGACTACCTCAGCACGTTCCTGCGATAGTTTCTGATTATAAACATCCGAGCCCACATTGTCGGTATGTCCAGCCAGTTCCACATTGACCTCGGGATGGCTTTCCAAGAAAGCCGCGAGCATCTCAATGCCTTCTTGTGAATCCATGGTCAGATCCGAGCTATTAAACTCAAACTGGATATTTACCAAACGCACAACGGTGCCAGGTGTAAGTTCTTCCACCACATAGTCATACACATTGACGGCCTCAGGTTTCAGGTCGTCTTCTTTAAGTTGGAAGCTGTAAATATCATAGCCTCCGTAGCCGCCTTCACGAATGGAAGAAATCAAAGCGGTGTGGCCATCAGCAGCGACAATGAAATTAATCTCATCACCCGGGGTGTTGATAGGATAGCCCAAGTTTTTAGGATCCGACCACTCCCCTGCTTCGTTGCGGCGACTCACAAAAAGGTCATAGCCGCCCATGCCCGTGTGGGTATCTGACGAAAAATACAAAGTCTTGCCATCAGGATGGATAAAAGGAGCCATCTCCGCGCCTTGGGTGTTGATAACTGCACCAAGATTTTCCGGCTCCGACCAATAACCATCTTCGTCACGGTAACAATGGTAAAGATCCGCGTTACCATTACGCCTTGAAGCAAAGAATAGTTCCTTTCCGTCGAGGCTCAAACAAGGCTGCGAGTCCCAAGCCGGATCATTGACACTCTCGCCCAATGACTGTATTCCCATCCAAGGCGAGTTTTCACTTTGTCGGCTTGCTTTATAAAGGTCACATCCAGCATGATGACGGTCGATGCCACAGACGGTGAAGAATAACTCATTCCCTTTGTGGGAAAGAAATGCGGCACCAACATGATCATCCAAATCAGGATGGAGGCGCAGTGCCGTGGCGGGATACCATTGCCTTTCCGCAGCATGGGCGAGAAACAGACCTTCTTGTTGGTAGGCCGACCCTTCGACGGCATAACGACGTGTAAACAACAACTCCGTTCCTTTGATTTCCAAAGCGTTGACATATTCATCATTAGTGGAATTGACAGCACTGCCGAGGTTCTCAGGACAGAACTCCACGGGATGCTTCACGACCTCGTCACGAAAACGAGCATCGACTAACATCCGGGCAGCTTTCTCATCATTGGCCTTGTTGCCGGGGGCTGTCTTCTGAAACCACTCCAACATCCTGATTTCGTCCGCATAACGCATTTTTTTATCATAAAGACCTGCTAAAGTCAAAGCTACTGGAGGAAAAAACACTGAATCGACTTTGAGAGATTGTTCATAGCCTTCCATAGCAAGACCGTAATCGCGGGTCTCCATGCCAATCTCACCTTGCAGAAGCCATGCCTCGGCATAGTCAGCATCCAAAGTCGTAGCCTTCCGCACTTGTTGGAAAGCTTTCTCGTAATCACGCTCCATAAAGGCTTTTTGCGCCACCTCATAAGCTTTCACCGCTTTCTTGGGATGTTGTGAAAAACCCATAGCAGCAATGAACGACAATCCAATAATCAAAAACGTCCTTCTCATTTTCCAGCCCTTTTCTTGTCTTTGGCAATCCGCTTGCGGAAATCAATGGCAAACACACGTGAAGTGAATGCCTTAGAGGTTTCAGCGGAGAGATAGCACTTGCCTTTATCATAGAAACAAATACCTTCCGTTTGGGTGCCGATATAATTTTGAAGCTCGAAGCGTCGGTGCGAAAGCTTCACGCCGGCATCATCGAAATCATAGATAAGATAAAGGAAAGGAAGCCACACCTTATTCACATAGCCTACGAGCACGAGGACACCGCTCTCCTTGTCGTAGTCCGCACCTGTGATCAGCCCTTGTGAATCAAAGCCATTGACCACCTCCGCGACCTGTTTGCCTGGCTTTTTTAAAAGACGATACAGGCGTGTCGTGCCCGTTGCCCAGCCCTTGCTGAAAAGATACAAGTACTCGCCAGTGGCAAACATCGCCTCACAATCGTAATCGTGTTGATGTGTCTTATGGTTGAAGTCCTTCTGGTCAGCAAAACTGAAACGAATGGAATCGACGGTGATGTTGGCATCGCCTTCCAAAGGAATCTCAGAGAGCGGGAAAGTATAGATACGCAAATCCTTTCGTTTCCCTTTGTTGTTGCCGAAATCGCCCACATACACATATTCGCCGTCGGTACACACATCTTCCCAATCCTTGTTTTTGACATTAATCAAAGTTAGTCTTTGAACCACTTCATAGGTAGTGGTATCGAGGCCATAGAGGATGGGCTTGCCGCCGCTGTCATTATGCGTCCAAAGGCGACCGTTATGGAAGAAAAGGCCAGAAGTTTCCCTCACTTCTTCCGGGAGCATCGACTTGAATTCCGGGGCGAACAGTGGCGAGTAACCAGTGTAACCTTCTTCCTGAGCGCCAGCAAATGGCGCAAACAGGAAGAAGGTCAACATTAGAAGAAACGTTTTTCTCATAACAGGATGGTTTATCCTGCAAAGATAAGAAAAACCGTTATTTTGCGTCTATCGGGAAGGTGAAAATCCTATCGTCAGATCCTGCCGACTTATAAACATAACCATTTCCCGGCACAAGCGTGTTGAGGGTGCCTCTCCATCGTATGCCATTGTATGAGGAGGATATGTCCTTCGACTTAACCATGTCACCATTAACGGCAAACCCATTGAAAGCATTGGTGAGGGACATCTCTGTATGGAGCGGATAAGCTATCCAGTTGACGCCATGATCAATGGTAACAGGATGATCCGCAGGATTTAAGGCTGTGCCTTCCAGCACGATCTCACAGGCAGCGGAAATATCGATCTTGTACATTCTGGTGACATCCAACGAATTCAACGTACCCCTCCATCTGGAACCGTTGTAAGTGACGGAGGTATTCTTCGACTTGATCTGGATATTTGTTCCAGGCAAAGCCTCAACCAAGGCCGCCTTCAAGTCATCCAAAGTGAAATCGACATTAGGTGAAATCCAGTTCCAGCCCGATGACAAGGCTATCGTCTGCGTCACCGTAGTCTCCACCTCCTGATAGTTAGTGAAGTAGCTCCAGCCCGTGGCTGCCATGTAGTCTGCCGCGCTGCCGATGGGCACCAGCACCGGGATGCTGGCGTCCATACCATAAAAAGATCCTGCATAAGCAGTAGCGGGGGTCTCTCTCATGGAAACGAGTTCATCAATGCCACTGCAACCGTAGAAAGCATTAAACCCAATACGCGTCACGGTGGTAGGAATAGTGACCGTTCCGTCAATAGCAGTACAAATATCAAAAGCCATATCACCTATAGTAGTCAGGCCTTCTGAAAGGGTCAACGATGGAATTTGACTACAGCCATAAAAAGCACCAACGCCAATTGTCGTCACCGAAGCAGGAATCAAAAGGTCGCCCGATAAGTTAGCACATCCATAAAAAGCACCGTTTTCAAGGGTTGTCACGCCCTCGCCCAGGGTTACCGAATTGATACCACTCTCCCGGAAAGAATAAAGGCCGATTGTCGTTCCGCTTGTTTCGTTGCCCGCAATGTTCAGGGAAAGATTGTTATATGCAGAACCGGCCTTGTAAAATGCTACATTGCCGATACTTGTCACAGAGGCCGGAATATTGAGTTCTCCTTCCAAAGCGTCATTTCTATAAAAGGCATAAGATGCTATGGTGTCGAGCTGCGAACCTTCCGCAAACTGCAACGATGGCATTTCGTCGCACCACCCAAAGGCATAACTACCAATTCCAGTCACCGAGGCCGGAATGGTGACACCGTCGGTAAGTAACGACCAATAGAATGCGTATTCCGGAATCCGTGTCACATTTTCGCCGATGGTCAAAGTGGTGATAGGAGATCTTGTGGTATTGTCATGGCCCGCCTTGAACACTCCACTCGTATAATTGTTCTCACCGATGGTATAAGACAGTTTCAGCGAACCGCAATCAATGGCGTTGAAATGAACGGTAGTAAGATTGGGGCAGTCCCAGAAGGCTTTTCTGTCAATGGCAGTCACACCCTCGCCGATGGTTACTTCGGCAAGTGCCGTGCAGTATCGGAAGGCTTCGCCGCCAATGTAAGTCACGCCATTGCCGATAGTTACCGAGGGAAGTGCATTACAATAATAGAATGCGCCTAATCCTAAAGATGTCACCGAATTGGGGATCACGACAGGAGTATTCAGCATCCTGCATTGCTCAAAAGCTTTGATGCTTATGTCGCTCACGCCCTCTCCAAGCGTCAATTGCCGACATTTACTATAGCCAAACGCACAATTCCCTATTGTCGTGCCCTCCGTTGGATTGCCTGCAATACTGACCACCATTCCTTCATCCTCATTACCGCTATAGGCAAAAGCTAACATTCCTATTGACGTCACCGAAGAAGGTATGGAGACCTCTATGCAGCTACAACAACTATGAAATGCCGAAACGCCTATCGATACCAAACCTTCAGGTAAGTCTAACGAAACAAGACTTGTGCAATAGGAAAACGCTGAAGAGCCAATATCAGTCAACTGCGAGCCTTCGGCAAACATAACGTAGTGCATGCCTGTACAATAATAAAAAGCCGAAGTCCCGATATGAGTCACAGAAGCAGGGATGGTGAGGGTATTGTGGATAGGTGCACGGGTGAACGCGAAATCCGGTATATTGGTCACGTTGTCGCCAATCACCAAATAATCGATGACCGGATAGGTGGTCTGGTCCACCCCGCTATTGAACACCGAAGCATTGTAGTTATAGGTACCGTTACTATAAGTTGAATGCATCTTGGTGCAGTTGACGGCGTTGAAGTAAACGGTGGTAAGGTCGGGGCAGTCCCAGAAGGCCTGTTCACCAATCTCCGTGACACCCTCGGGGATGACCAAGGGGAACGAGGAGTTTCCGATAGCGGTGCCGTAGAACGACTGGTAGCCTATCGAGGTAATCGTCGCGGGCATATTCACGCCAAGGAGGTCTCCACAGCCAGAGAACGCATGGTCGCCGATGGCCGTCACCGCATAGTCGTGACCCCACATGGTCACCGTGTCAGGGATGGTAATATCATTGACGGGTTTGACATGATAACCCCACGGATCCTGATAGGTACCCGGATACGTCACCTTGACGGTGCGGTGGCCTTCGGTATCATCGGTAATTTCATAGTATATACCGCCAATCGAAAAATCCGGGATCTTTTGGACATAGTTGGTGAAATGGCTCCAGCCCGTGGCTGCCATGTAGTCTGTCATGCTGCCGTTGGAGACCAACACAGGGATGTCGGCTGGCACATTAGTAAATGTATTCGCACCCGCCGTGGCAGGCTCAAGCCTCAGAGAAACGATTTCATCAATACCACTGCAATCGTAGAAAGCGCCATCCCCAACCATCGTCACGGTGGTAGGGATTGTGACTGTTCCATCAATAGCAGTACAATTTCTAAAAGCAATTAAACCTATAGTAGTTAGGCCTTCTGGAAGGGTCAACGATGGAATTTGACTACAGCCATAAAAAGCACCAACGCCAATTGTCGTCACCGAGGCAGGAATCACCAAAGGGGATTGAAGGTTAGCACAGTTCTGAAAAGCATATTGACCAATCGTTATCAACTCCATACCGAGACTTAACTCTTGCAATGCCGAACAACCTGAGAAAGCATTTTGGCCAAGAGTGGTCACGCCATCACCAATGGTTACTGAAGGAAGTTGGGTACAAGAGCAAAAAGCATTACCTCCAATGGATGTCACAGAGTTAGGTATGGTCAACCCAGTATTCAGCTGCTCACAATGATAAAAAGCACTATATCCAATAGTGCTGATTCCCTCGCCGAGGGTCAAACTAGTTACAGGAGTATGATAGAAGGCATAATCCTGTATCACAGTACCCTCCGATGTGTTGCCGGCGATATTCACCGTAATGCCATCAGTATTACCGCACCAGTAGAAAGCCTTTTCCCCTATCAAAGTCACCGATGCCGGAATGTTGATCGCACCACTGAACCGACAATTATAGAACGCCCCCTTCCCAATAGTGTCCAGCTGCGCGCTTTCGGCAAACGAAAGCGACGGAATGCCGTAGCAATAGTAAAAAGCACTATCTCCTATCATCGTAACCGATGCCGGAATGTTAAGAGCAGTAGTGATGGTATTCGCATTCCTGAAAGCATAATCAGGAAAACGGGTTACATTGCTACCGATGGTCAATGTAGTGATGGCAGGTTTCGTACTTTGGGTAGTACCACTATTGAACACGGAACGCATCTCAGTATGCGTGCTGTCGATGACATAAGTGGTTTCCATGTAGATGCAGTTGGTGGCGTTGAAGTGAACCGTGGTCAGTGCGGGGCATTTCCAGAAAGCTTCGTCACGGACTCTTGTCACGCCCTCGCCGATGGTTACCTCGGTGAGATAAGTCCAACCGTAAAAAGCCTTTTTCCCGATATGAGTCACGGCATCGGGTATCGTCAAAGGCCCCGACTGAAGAATGCCATAAAAGGCATAGTCAGGGATATAAGTCACATTGTCGCCAATGGTTAGGGTACTGATGGCAGGATAGCCAGACATAGCATGGCCTGAGTTGAAAATGGAACGATAATACGTGTTGTCACCATCCACAATTATAGAGTACATTGGGGAGCAATGAGTGGCATTGAAATGCACGGTTTCAAGGTTCGGGCAATCCCAGAAAACGCGATCACCCGTATGTGTCACCGCCTCGCCGATAGTCACCTCGTGCAACAAAGAGCAGCCGTAAAACGCCTCCGACCCAATAAAGGTAATTCCATCGCCAAGGTTTGCGGTCTGCAGTGCGCTGCATCCATAAAAAGCTCCAGAGCCTATGTATCCCGCCTCAATGCTCACCGAAGGAAGGGCAGTGCAACCATAAAATGCTTCACCGTTTATCGCTGTCACTGTGGAAGGAATCACCAAGTCGGTGTTCAAACGCGAACAATTCTGAAACGCATAACTACCAATACTCGTCACACCTTCGCCAAGGGACAATTGCTTCACCTTACTCTCTCGAAAAGCAGCACCTTTAATTACTGTTCCTTCCGTTGGATTGCCCGCAATGTTTACATTCATGCCTAACGTTTCATGCCCGCATTGATAAAAAGCGTAATTATCAATGGTTGTCACAGATGCAGGGATGTTGATCGTTCCTGTAAACTTACAGGGATAGAATGCTTCATATCCGATGTTGGTCAATCCTTCAGGCAAATCTAACGATCCCGACAAACTTGAACACTGACAAAAAGCGTAATTGCCTATATTGGTCACCGTAGCGGGCATGGTCATGGTGGTTATTCCCGTACAATTATAAAAAGCAGCATACCCTATTGAAGTCAGCGTATAGGTTTCATCGTTGTAGGTCACCGTTTCGGGCAGGGCGAGTGTGCCCGTAGGTTTGGTAAAGCCGCTCCAAGAGAGTTGTGGACAAATCACTTCCACATAGTGGTTATCCGCATCGATGATGTTATAGTAGAGGGTTTGTCCAGAGGGGGCCACGGCAGAGAAGTCGTAGTTGGGCGTGGTGAAGGAAATCGGGTCGCTCCAATCGCTGTAATACCAAGGACTACTTGCGTTTTTACGGGCGCGGGAGCGCACCTTTACGTAATAAGTGGTGTTGTGGTTCAAGCCCGTGAGGACATTTGAGGTGGCGTATTGAATATCGCTGAAATCGCTTTGGGTGGCGTAGCCCACTTCTGCCGAGCCATTGCCGTTCAGGGTCCAGCTCAACGTGGCTGTGCCGCCTGTGGTCTCGGTAACCGCCAAGCTGGTCGGGGCATGCAAGTCGGTTTCAACCTTGACATTGTCAATGTACCAATAGGTCTGAGCCGGTGCATTTTTCTTGCCAAGATAACGGAAAAAGATCTTGGCGGTGCTGGGAACATCAGTCTGATTGAAAGACACGGCCACCTCTTGATAGGTAGTAGAAGCCTCGCAGGTGTATAAAAGAACATATTGTTCACTACCGCCCAAAGGCTTATAAGAATAGCCCACTAACAATGCGTTTTCCCCCATCGAGGCGGAAGAGCTTCTCACCCTGAAGGTCAACTTAGTGTAATGCACATTGAGATCGAGCGTTGGAAGTGTTGCTGCAAGTATTCTATTTGCCGACAATTGTTGGGGATTGCCCATCAAAAAGCAGTTTGGAGCAGAATAATAGTTGGCGTTAAACACAGATGCATTGACACCAGAGCCAGAGGACGTTATCGTCCAGCCTGTCGGTGTCACCATACTGGTTCCCACGGAATAACTGTCAAAGTTTTCCTGATAGATGGTTTGGGCCTTAGCCGCCAGAGGCATCATCAGTGCCAGCAGCAGGGTTAATAGTAAATGTTTTGTGTTCATAACTTTGATATTTTAATTTTACCAATATTCAACGATACAAATAAAAGTAAAATAATAAAGGTGATTATGGGTAATTTTTCCTATTTCCACCGGAAGTTATCAACAAAATGAAATTAATTGGACAATTTTTCAACAAAGGCTTGACAAATGAAGTTTTGTTATTATTTTTGCAATCATAAAATAAATGAAAGTGAAAATATTCAATTTTAGTTTCAGATTAATATATTAATAAGAAATATTAAAAACTATTTACCATGAAGTACTGCGACCCTCGTTACGACATCACCTTCAAGAAAGTGTTCGCCCAACATCCTGATCTAATGATCAGCTTACTTAATGCCCTGTTACCCTTAAAAGGAGACCAAATCATCGATAAGATTGAATATCTCACTCCTGAGATGATTCCGGAAATACCCGACGCCAAATACTCTGTTGTTGATGTCCAGTGCAAAGACAACAAAAACCAAAAGTTCCTGGTGGAAATGCAGATGATATGGAGTGAGGAATTCAAGTCACGAGTGTTGTTCAATGCCTCCAAAGCCTATGTCTCGCAATTAGGGAAAGCTGGCAGCTACAAACTCCTTCAGCCCGTCTATTCCATAAACATCGTTAATGACATCTTCGAAACTGAGCTACCCAAAGACGAGTACTTTCATTACTATCAATTAGTTCACGAACAACACACAGAAAAAATAATCAAAGGTCTTCACATTGCTTTTATCGAACTACCAAAGTTTAAGCCGCATAATAAAGCAGAAAAGAAAATGCTCGACCTATGGTTGCGTTTTCTCACCGAGATCAACGAAAACACCAAAGAAGCGCCAAAAGAACTCATGATGAATCCTTTAACAAAAAAAGCCGTAACGTTGATGGAAGAGGCAGGGATGACGGATGGCGAACGTTATGCCTACTGGAAAAACATCGACAATGTTCTTGTTGAGCAAGCCATCATGCGAGAAGCGATTAATAAAGGTCAAAAGAAAGGATTTGAAAAAGGACTTGAAAAAGGACTTAAAAAAGGACTTGAAAAAGGACTTGAAAAAGGACTTGAAAAAGGGTTTAAGGAAGGACGCGAGAAAGGTCGTGAAGAAGGACGCGAAGAAGGTCGTGAAGAAGGACGCGAAGAAGGTCGTGAAGAAGGACGCGAAGAAGGTCGTGAAGAAGGGTTCAGACAAGGTATTTTTGAAACAGCCAAAAAGTTCAAGGACATGGGAGTCTCCGTTGAGATGATATGCGCTGCCATTGACCTTTCGGAAGAAGAAATCCAGAAACTAACTGACTAACCCCACCCGGAAAGCAAACAGAATCAATTCAGAAGTCGATTTCACGCCGAGTTTGGTGAAAATCTTGTCTTTGTGGTTTTCCACCGTGTGGGTACTGATGTTCAACTCCTCGGCAATTTGCTTGGCAGTTTTGCCAACCGCACAGAGACTGATGATATCCATCTCGCGGCGAGTAAGCGTTTCAAGAATTTCCATGTCAGACTTCACATCTTGATGAAGATGCACCGTATCCATTGTGGCAAAGTCATGCCCTTGCATCACCGACGCCAACACCGTAGCTATCTCCTCGGGGCGGACGCTCTTGCTCATGAAACCATTGATGCCGCTATCCATCAATTGCTTCACAGTAGCGCCTCCAGCCTCGCCAGAAAGCACCACAATCTTTACCCCAAGACCCATACGCTTGACGGTATCAATCACATCTTTTCCAGTACCATCGGGAAGAACGTAATCCAACAGGATCAGATCGATGTCACTCCCCCGATGTTCCAAAAAAGCCACTGCCTCACGCACTGTCTCCACCTCCCCCTCCAGCACACAACCAAAGTTGGAGTTGGTCAACGCCATACGCACACCGAGGCGACACAACGGCTGGTCCTCAACCATCAAAATCCGTATAATCTGTTTTTCACTCCTCATTCCTCATTCCCAGGGCGTTGCCCTGGGCTATTTTAGATTGCCCTTTCGGGGCGTTTCCCGTTTTCCACTCCTCACTCCTAACTCCTCACTCCTAACTTTTTACACTAAACCGCACTGTGGTGCCTTCATCGATGACACTCTCGATGCTAATCTCGCCACCTGTCTTGTCCAACAGCTGCTTGCTGACGAAGAGACCTATACCCGTCCCCCGCTCGCCTTCGGTGCCCATCTCGGAGTTTGCCAAAAAGCGGAATATCTTCTCCAACTTTTTCTCACTGATACCCATGCCGTTATCGCTCACCGAAACCCAAATTCTTAAGTCTTTTTGCTCTGCCTTGATGTGAATCTCGCCATTCGGATAGGAGAACTTCACCGCATTGGAGAGCAAGTTCTGTAGCACAAGACTCACCACGCTAACATCATCGTAAGCCATCATATCGAATGGGACCTCGTTAACCACTCTAAGCGATTTCATCTCGAAGGTATATGCCTGATTTTGAATACACTCGTCAACCACTTCGGCCAATTTGAAATCGCACGGGGTCACCGAGCCATGTTCCAGCACACTCTTCACCCATTGCATAATATTGAAGAGTCGGTCATTCAAAGCCTCAGAAGTTGACTTCAGCATCACCAAACTTGCTTTACGATCGGTGTCATTCATGCCATCATAAGAGGAACAAAGCTGCCCTAATACACTACAGATAGCCGACACTGGTGTCCTTACATCATGCGACACGATAGAAATCAAGCGATCTTTGGTCTCATTCAAGCGCATCAACTCTTGGTTGCGTTTCTTTCGCATCTGCGCCAACCGCCACCAAATCATAAACAAGGCAAACAGCACCACAGCCAACACCATCAAACCAATGGCACGCAAACGGATCTGACGGTTCTTGGCCTGTTGCATCGCAAGCTCATGCTCTTTCTCCCGCATGGCATAACGCACCTGATAATCGCGAATGAGCCGCTGCTGGTTCTCGTTGAAAATAGAGTCCTTCATAACCACACTGCGTTCCAAATAATCCAATGCTTGCTTCGGATCCTGATCTTTCAAGTCCTGAAACCCAGCCTCCAAAGCTTCCTGAAGCACACCATCATAGTGATTTTCCTCCGCCATAGCGATGGCCTTTGCGTAATCACCTTGTTGAAGGTGAATGACCGCTTGGAGAAAGACTTCATTGTTTTCCTCCGCCAGTCGCAGCGCCTCGTCAAGGATGTCGGTGTTGCTATCGGCTTTAGAAAGTGTCATCATGCGGTTGATGATCTTGTTGGGTGTATCCTGATAACGCTGCGAGAGGTCGAGCGACCGCTCCGCCAGACCCACGGCTTCGTCGAGTTTGCCCTGCACAATATACACCTCGGCCAGATTCTGGTAATAGGTGGCCAAATCAAGGTTGGAGGCCGTATCCTGCTCTTGCACTTCGCCGAGCAACTCAACACACTTATGGTACATCTCCTCGGCACGGTCAAGCTCACCCATAGTGAGATGAATCTCAGCGATGTTATTAATCACATAGCGTTTGCTGACCTCAGCCATCTCCCCACCTTCCACATCCATCAAATCGCCACATCGGTTGTAACAATCAATGGCCTTGTCGAAATGGCCAAGACGCTGGTAGGCATTGGCGAGTGTCATATAGCATCCCGCCTCATTGAAGTAATCACCGATCTTATCATAGTGATCGATGCCAATCTCGGAATAGAACACCACATGTTGGAAATCGTCAGTGTTAAAGAAATACAAGATCATTGTACGGAGGATCTTCAACTTGATTTCGTCCTTGTCGGTTTTCAAATCGAAGTTCGGCTCACGCCCGATGGTCTCATCAATGGCTACGGCAGCTTGATAGGCTACTTCGCCTTTGTTTTTTTCAAATACTTGATATAGGCTGTCCAAATCCTGAGCAAAGACTGACCAGCTTAGGATCATCAAACACACAAGGATCAGAAGCCTTTTCATCAGGATCAATCCTTGGGATAAATCTCGCCCTTAGCGGCCTTCAACGTGTTCTGCAACAGCGACACAATAGTCATGGGCCCCACACCACCAGGGACAGGAGTGATTTTCGAAGCCACCTTATAGACCTCATCGTAATCCACATCGCCGAGAATTTTGTAGCCTTTGGGACTATTGGGATCCTCAATACGATGAATGCCCACGTCAATAACGACGGCACCAGGTTTCACCATGTCGGCGGTGACAAAACCCTGCTTGCCGATGGCGGCCACAAGGATGTCAGCCCTGCGGCAGATCTCAGGCAAGTTCTTGGTCCGGCTGTGACAAAGCGTCACGGTGGAGTCGATGCCCTTGCGTGACATGAGAACGGCCATAGGCGTGCCAACGATGTTAGAACGACCTAATACCACCACATCCTTGCCAACAGTCTCAATGCCAGAACGTTTGATCAGCTCCATGATGCCATTAGGTGTGGCAGGCACAAAGCAAGGCAAGCCCAGCTGAAGACGACCAACATTAATGCTGGTGAAGCCATCCACATCCTTCGAAGGATTAATAGCGTTGATGACCTTATCCTCGTCAATATGTTTCGGCAAGGGTAATTGAATGATATAACCGTCGATTTCAGGGTCTTCGTTGAGGAACTTCACGGTGTCCAGCAACTCTTTTTCTGTGGTTGAAACAGGCAGACGATACACCGATGAGGTCATGCCGACTGAATGGCAGGCTTTCTCTTTCGATGAGACATAGGTTTGGCTGGCTCCATCCTCACCAACGATGACAGCCGCAAGATGCGGTGCGGGTTTGCCGTGGTCGATCATGTCAGCCACTTCGGCGGCGATTTCTTTTTTAATTTGGTCAGAGATGGCTTTGCCATCTATAATTTTGATATCCATGTTATTATTTGTTTAACCCCTAACGGGATATTGATTTCGATCTTCTTTTTTTTCTACCGAGCTTTAACCCCTACGGGGTATCACCCTCTAAATTCTCTACCGAGCTTTAACCCCTAACGGGGTATCACCCTCTAAATTCTCTACCGAGCTTTAACCCCTAACGGGGTATCACCCTCTAAATTCTCTACCGAGCTTTAACCCCTAACGGGGTATTACCCTCTAAATTCTCTACCGAGCTTTAACCCCTGACGGGGTATAGTTCTTATTTCCTACGCATGGCATTTGCCATACGCATAATCTTCTTACCGCCGCCAGTGGTCATCATACGCATCATCTTGGCGGTTTCCTCAAACTGTTTGACCAGACGGTTGACTTCGACGATGGAGGTGCCACTGCCCATGGCGATGCGCTTGCGGCGGCTACCGTTGAGCAAGGCGGGATTCTCGCGCTCGGCCGGGGTCATGCTGTAGATGATGGCCTCGATGCTCTTGAAGGCATCATCGTCGATCTCCTCACCTTTCAAAGCCTTATCCATGCCAGGGATCATGCTGGCCAAATCCTTGATGTTACCCATCTTCTTAATTTGCTGGATCTGCTTCAGGAAGTCGTTATAATTAAACTCGTTCTTGGCTAATTTGCGTTGCAACTTGCGGGCCTCTTCCTCATCAAATTGTTCCTGAGCGCGTTCCACCAAAGAAACGATGTCGCCCATGCCGAGGATACGGTCAGCCATACGTTTTGGGTAAAACACATCCAAGGCATCCATCTTCTCGCCGATACCGACAAATTTGATGGGCTTCTCCACCACGGTACGGATTGTCAAAGCCGCACCGCCACGGGTGTCACCATCGAGTTTGGTAAGCACCACGCCATCAAAGTCAAGACGGTCGTTGAAGGCCTTTGCTGTGTTCACAGCATCCTGGCCCGTCATGGCGTCAACCACAAAGAGGGTCTCATGCGGATGCACCGTCTCCTTAATCTTGGCGATCTCATTCATCATCTCCTCATCGACGGCCAGACGGCCAGCGGTATCGATGATGACGACGCTCTTGTTTTGCGCCTTCGCATGTTCAATGGCGTGCTGGGCAATCTCCACTGGATTCTTGTTGCCATCCTCGCTATAGACCTCAACTTCAACTTGTTGACCCAGAACCTTCAACTGGTCGATAGCAGCGGGACGATACACGTCGCCAGCCACTAAAAGCACTTGCTTGCTTTTCTTGCGTTTCAAGTAATTGGCCAGTTTTGCCGAGAAAGTGGTCTTACCAGAACCTTGCAAGCCAGCGATCAAGATGATGCTTGGCTGACCTTTCAAGTTGATTTCCACTTGCTCACCACCCATCAGCTCGGCCAATTCGTCGTGGACGATCTTCACCATCATCTCACCTGGCTTCACCGTGGTGAGGATCTGCTGACCCAAAGCCTTTTCTTTAATATTGTTTGTGACATCCTTGGCAATCTTGTAGCTGACATCCGCGTCGAGCAGCGCACGACGGATTTCTTTCATGGTGTCGGCCACATTGACCTCAGTGATATATCCTTGACCTTTAAGGACTTTGAACGAACGTTCTAATTTTTCAGTTAAGCCTTCAAACATAATCTTTCAAAATATTTGGCTGCAAAGGTAGGAAATAATTAAGAATTATAGATTAAGAAGCTGTTTTGATTTTTTGTTTAAAGTTTTTTTTTCCTTTTTCGGCTTCTTTGAGGGTCTTTTTGGCCTGATTTTTCTTTTCGCTCGCTCCGATAGCTCGCTATCGCCATTCGCTCAACAAAAAATCATCCTCAAAAATCCCTTTCAAATAAGCTCGAAAAAAAATCAAAACAGCTTCTAAGAATTATGAATTATCACTATTTTTGCGAAACAAAAACACATCATTTTATGATTAAAGAAAATTTGGAGAAAATCAGAGCCACCGTGCCAGACGGTGTCACATTGGTGGCGGTCTCTAAAACCAAGCCCGTCAGCGACTTGCAGGAGGCATACGATGCTGGGCAAAGAATTTTCGGTGAAAACCATGCTCTTGAGATGCGCGACAAGCACGAAGTCCTGCCAAAAGACATCCAATGGCACTTCATCGGACATTTGCAGACCAACAAGATCAAATACATCATTCCTTTCGTCACGCTCATCCACAGCATCGACACGGCCAACCTGCTCGAAGCCGTCAACAAAGAAGCGAAAAAACACGACCGTGTAGTGGACTGCTTGTTGCAGTTCCACATTGCGCAGGAAGAGACCAAGTTCGGCCTTGACATGGACGAAGCGAGACAGTTACTTGATTCCGAAGCTTTTAAGCAGATGCAAAACGTCCGCATTTGCGGCGTGATGGGCATGGCCACCTTCACCGACGATGAGGCGGAAATCCGAAAGGAATTTAAACATTTGAGAGAGATTTTGGAAACGCTGAAGAAGGATTATTTCGCCGACCAGCCCCAGTTCAAGGAAATCTCAATGGGCATGTCAGATGATTATCCAATTGCCATTGAAGAAGGCGCGACGCTTGTCAGGGTGGGAAGCAAAATATTTGGGGCGAGAGTTTATAATCAGAGTTAAAAGTGGGATTCGAGACAATATGGTAATACCGATTTTACTATTAATCGTCGGTTTTGTCGCTTTGATTTTGGGAGCGAATTGGCTGGTTGACGGGGCTACGAGTGTAGGAATCCGAGCCAAGTTGTCGCCACTGATCATCGGGTTGACTATTGTGGCTTTCGGCACCTCGCTGCCAGAGTTGATCATCAACATTTTCTCATGTGTCAAAGGCAGTTCCGGATTGGCCATTGGCAACATCGTTGGGAGCAATATCATGAACATCCTACTCATCCTTGGCGTAGCATCCATCATTTATCCCATTGACGTGAGCACCATCTCAATCCGAAGGGACATTCCGGCGGGTTTTGTGGCTACTGCCGCATTGTTTTTGATGGCCAACGACTTCTTCATAGGCGACAGCCATACCATCAATTGGATTGAGGGATTGCTTTTACTGCTGATGGCGGGTGGTTACCTTTATCTGACCATGGTCAAAAACGAAACACCAAGTTCGGAGGTTGAAGCCATACAGATTCCACTGCCTTGGTGGAAGACCATTCTTTTTTTATGTTTAGGTGTCGTTGGCTTGTACATCGGAGGAGAGCTGGTCTCTCAAAATGCCCAGCTCATCGCAAAAGCCTGGGGAATGAGTGAGGCAATGATTGGTTTGACCGTAGTTGCCATGGCCACCTCTTTACCAGAACTGATCACTTCTATCGTAGCTGCCACCAAGAAAAACTCAGGCATTGCCATTGGCAATGTTTTAGGATCCAACATCTTGAATATCTTTGTCGTATTAGGCATCAGCGGTTTAATAATGCCATTGCAGTTTGATACCCAAATGAACATCACCCTTGGCATTCTATTCTTCGCCAATACCTTAATGTTGCTCTTCGTATTTACGGGAAAAGGCAGGAAGCTCTCCCGTTTCGAGGGGTTTTTGATGCTTCTTGCCTTTTCAGGGTTTATGGCTTACACCATTCTGGCGCGTTAGTCGGCGAGCTGGTAGGCGGCCTTCACGGCTTCGTAGCTGCTGTAGTCCACATCAGGACGTGCACTGTACATGGCTGCGGCAATCACAACGATTTTGAAACGATGTGTCTCAGGACGGAAGTCATCTCCAAGGTAGAAATCACTCTCAGTCCAGAAGATGCTCACATACTCGTCGTATGATGAGACCTCCAACGAAGAGGAGTAGAAGACTTCATCGCCATTGTCATTGTATTGGGAATAATAGAAGGTGTAAGGAAGCTGGCGCCATGTGTTTCCATTGTCAATATACACTAAAACCGCGCCATGGTCGGTAATATCGGCGCTGATCGCCTTGTAGTTGATATCAACGCGCCATGAGACATTACCGTCCTTGTACCAATCGTTGGGATAAACGGTCACGGTTGAGGAGACTACATTGGCATTGCCCGGATCACCTTTCGGGCCACGGCATGAAGCCATTAAAAAAATTGACAAAAAAGCCAGACAGATTAGGGTTAACTTTTTCATTTTGATGAGTTTTTGATTATTAAACATTATTTTCTCTTCATTTTACATTGCAAAATTACAAAAATCTTGCCGAAATCTTTATTTTTGCGCCATGAAAGCAAAAAATTACCTTGTCCATCTCGCTGGTGTAGTCGCCATGATCTTTTGGGGCATGTCATTCGTGTGGTCCACGCAGGTCTATCAAAACCTCAACCCCACGGCAACCATTTTTTTACGTCTCGTGGTGGCCACCATTTTCTTCACAGCGATACTTTACGCATTCCACCTGAACGAGAAAGTCAAGAAGGAGCACCTCGGACTTTTCGCTTTAGCGGCCATGTTCGAGCCTTTCCTTTATTTCATCTTTGAAGGCTATGGATTGAAGAACACCTCCCCTGTCATTGGTTCTGGCATCATTGCCATGATCCCTTTGGTGACACCTGTTGCGGCACGCATCTTCCTGAAAGAGCACCTGACACCGATGAACATCGTCGGCTTCATCGTTTCCTTCACGGGTGTCATCGTCATGCTGCTGAACAAAAACCTTGAGTTCATCGCCTCGACCAAAGGCATCCTGTTCCTTTGCGGTGCCGTTTTGGTAGCCGTGGGCTATTCCATCGCACTCATCAAGCTGACAAAGCTGTACAAGCCACTGACTATCACATGGATGCAAAACATCGTGGGGATGATATATTTCATTCCTGTAACGATCATCATGGAGCGTTTTGAACCATCCAATTTTTCCAATGTGGGCGGCTACATCGTTCCATTAATCTGCCTCGGTGTGTTTTGCAGTGCCATTGCATATACTTTATGGGCCTTTGCTTTCAGTAAGTTAGGTGCTTCAAGAGCCAACGTATATTCCAATCTGATACCTGTTTTCACGGCCATTTTCAGCTATTTCATTATCCACGAGAGTCTCACAGCCAACAAGATTATTGGCATCGTATTGGTTATCGTGGGCTTGGTTTTGTCACAACAGCGGACACGAAAAAACACAGATTTAACGAATAATCCATCAAGATGATTACCAGCAAAACAAACCCCAAGATAAAGAACCTTGTGAAGCTCCAAAAGGCTTCTGAACGCCGTGAGCAAAACCGTATTTTGATTGAAGGCCAGCGTGAGATTGAGCGTGCCCAAAAATGCGGTTTTCAGATTGAGCAACTCTACGTCTGCGAGTCGTTGTTGCGTGAGCCGTTGAGCATCAAGGCTGATTTTGTGGAAACTGTCACGGAAGAGGTTTTTGACAAAATCGCCTATCGTGAGGGCAGCGATGGATTACTTGCGGTAGCTATTCCCAAATACAAAAGTCTCAATGAGTTCAAGCCAAAAAAGAACGCATTGATCATTATTTTGGAGACCGTGGAGAAGCCTGGCAATCTCGGTGCCGTGATGCGTACCGCTGACGCGGCAGGTGTAGATGCCGTCATCGTGGCTGACCCCGCCACCGACCTCTACAACCCCAACGCCATCCGAGCCAGTATCGGCTGTATTTTTAGTGTTCCCGTTTATGCTAGTTCCACCGAGGAATGCATCCAATGGCTGAAAAAGAACGGGATAACTATCTATTGCACCTACCTTAAAGCCTCCATTGACTACCTCGATGCCGACTTCCGCAAGGCCTCTGCCCTTGTGATGGGCACCGAAGCCACAGGCATCTCTGACGCTTGGGTCGAGGCCGCCGACCAGAACATCATCATCCCCATGAACGGCATTGCCGACTCGCTCAACGTGTCGGTGACCACCGCCATCGTCACCTTCGAAGCTGTCAGGCAACGCAGAAAACCATGAAAAAAGACTATCTGCTGCTGCATTTATCCGTTTTCATCGCGGGTTTCACAGGGGTGTTGGGACGATTAATCACCCTGGATTCCGCCATTCTGGTCTGGTGGCGGATGGCTGCCGCGGCCTTGCTCATGTGGCTCTTCCTGAAAATCACCAAACAACGGAACAACTACAAACTTCAAAACATATTTCAGATGGGGGGCGTAGGATTGTTGTTGGCTTTGCACTGGGTGTTTTTCTACGCCAGCATCAAGGCATCGAATGTGTCCATCGGGGTGGTTTGCTTTTCGTTGGTCGGATTTTTCACCGCTTTGTTCGAACCTATCATCAACAAGCACAAGTTTTCGGGGCGGGAATTCCTCTTCAGTCTGCTCACCATCCTCGGTATTTATTTAATCTTCCAATTTGATTCACGATACCGATTAGGCATTGTCTTGGGTGTGGTCTCATCAGCACTTTACGCTTTGTTCGCCATTGTAAATCAAAGAGTTGGAAAGCACTACGAGGCCAAGAACATGCTACTTTGGGAGATGGTCGGAGGGCTCATCGGTTTGACCTGCCTCATACCTATTTATAATATGTTTGTCCCCATCAGACGACTCTATCCCGTTGGCATGGACTATGGCTATCTCGCTTTCATGGTGGTGGTGTGTACCATTGGCCTTTGTCTATTGCAAATCATTGTTTTACAAAAGATTTCAGCATTCACCGTCAACCTGACATACAATCTCGAGCCCGTCTATAGCATCATCCTCTCTATGTTCATCTTCAACGAGTACAAGGAGTTGAATTTCTCATTCATTGTCGGCATCACGCTGATCATCTTGTCGGTGGTGTTGCAAACTGTTTATTCGATAAAACATCACACCACTTGATTTTTATATCCAACCCATATTTCATGGGTTATCCAACCCATATTTCATGGGTTATCCAACCCATATTTCCCAGGGCGTTGCCCTGGGCTGTGGTAAATTGCCCTTTCAGGGCAATCAATAAATTCTATATTCTAAATTTTCAATTCTTGATTACCACTTTGACGAACACCGGATAATGGTCGGATGGGTTGCGGCGGATATAGTTGTCAAACGAGATCTCCTGCGGAGCATCGGATGATTTAAGCATCTCGTCGATTGCGTCTGGGGTCCAGTAGCTGTCAGTGAGCACACCGTAGGATTCAACTTTCAGCTCGGGAGAAACGAAGACGTGATCAATGCGGCTGGTGGTGTAGTAATCCGTCTTGAAGGCGTTGAAGGTGCCGTTTTCGGCGAAGCGGATACGGGCAGCGTCATACGAGTCTTTCAAGATACCTGAATTAGTGAAAATGGTGTAAATCTCGTTATTCTGATCCACGTTGAAATCGCCTGTGATGAAGACTGGAGCACCTTGGGCAATCTCACGAACCTTGGCCACCACTAATTTGGCAGCTTCGCGACGAGCCACCACGCCCACATGGTCCATGTGGAGGTTGAAGAAATAGAACACCGTTTCCCGGGGTTTAGGGCCACGACCGAAGAGTCCCCTCTGGTGTCTTTCTCTGTAAGGAGCTTTAACGCTGAACTTGCCCCATGTGCAGATACGGATACAAGCCGCATCCCAGCCCAAACCCGGCTTGTCGGGGGTCTCGCTAAGCCAAAAATCACCGTGGTCAAGCAACTTAAGCCTATCCTTCTTATAGAAGATGGCTTCGTGCTCACCTGCCTGTTTGCCATCATCACGACCAATGCCGATGTAGTCGTAACCATCAAGGGCTTTCAACATATCTTGAAGTTGAGGATAAAGCACTTCCTGTGTGCCAAAGATGACAGGTGCCATGAAGTTCACCTGGTCGCAAATGACCTGACAGCGTTTCGGCCACTGGTTGCCCTGGACACTGTCGTTCCAGTTCTTGTAGCGGATGTTATAGGAGCCCACAAGGAGTTGCTGGGCGTTCAATTGAAAAAAAGCTAAGAAAAGCAGTGCGATGAGGAGTGTTTTTTTCATAAGATAGTTATTTGTATTTGCAAAGATAAGAATTCATCTATAAAATGAAACAAACTTATTATACCTGCTCCCAAACACAAATAGCTCCTCGCTGAAAGCGAAACCCACACTTTCATAATACTTTTGAAGCTGTGGCTTGTCCTTGTCAACGAGCAAGGTAACCTTTTGAAAACCATTATTAAAGGCAAAATCCATACGGTCACGCATCAGCATCTTGCCAATGCCAACGCCTCTGTAGTCGGAGAGGATGGCCATGCTGTCCAAATAAAATTCACCCGGACCGGTCTCCATCGCGTTTTGACTCAAATCCATGCCCGAGGTTTGCCGCACGAGACCAAATGTCTTGGCTCGAAGTGTCGCGTAACGGGCGCCATCGTAGGCCACCAAAGCCCCCACCTGAATGCCGTCGGTTTCAGCAATACGTGTATTGCGATAGCTGTATAAGGTGTCGCACATACGACAGATTTCTACCAAATGCTCATAAATCTCACGCTGCTTATCAGGAATGACTGCTTCAACATCAAGCATATCAATGCCCGCCAAAACCACACGCGCTATAAACGGAGCATCCTCCAATGTGGCATCACGAAGCTGGACTATGGGAATAACAGATTGCATTAGCGTAACTTATTTTTCTGATAATGCGGGGCTACCACAAGGATGAAAAAGATGAGTGAGACCAACACGGAGGCGGAAGCCACAAGATAGGCAGTGGCAAAGGAAAAATGCTCTGCCAGCATGCCGCCTGAGAAGATGCCGATGCCCAAGCCGAGGTCCCAAGAGGTGAGGTAGGTGGAAGTTGCCGTTCCCCGTTGGGCGTTAGTTCCGAGATTGATGAACAAAGCATTGAACGATGGAAAAGCAGCTCCGAAGCCCAAGCCGCAGCACAAGGCGATCAAGAGGAATGCGATTGCCGTGTAGGTTGTTCCAATGGTGTTGACATAATGGCAAAGTCCTAATCCCAACAAGGCAAAAACCGTGATCCCAAGACCCAAGGCGATGGTGTGGGTAACCTTGCCACGGTCAACCATTTTGCCAGCAAACAAGCGGGAAACAATCAATCCGACGGCATACACGGTGAAAAACAGACCACTACTGATGGTCAAGCCCATCTCCTTGGCATACAGGGCAATATAATTGGAAATCTGTCCGTAGGCGAATGCCAACAGCAAAAAAGAAATCCCCGCCAACAATCCTTTGACCAAGACAAAACGGTCGAGCGAGACAGGGGGACGTTTGACAGGTGGTCGCACCTTTGTTTGGATACGCGAAGCAAACAAGGCCGCCAGAAAGCTACATCCCATACAGCCCATGAAGATGGCGTTAAAACTGAGATGTTCATAGACAAATAGACCAGTCATCGGTCCAACAGCCATGGCGATATTGTTGGCCACTCCATAATAGCCGATGCCTTCTCCCCTATGTTCCGATGGCACCACGTCAATAACCAATGTATTGCCGCCCACTGAGGTCAAGCCAAAAGCCAGACCGTGTAAAATACGAATGATGATCAGCATTGTGATGGTGGTGGCGAAAGGATAACCGCAGAAAATGGCTGTAAACAGCGACAAAGCCAACAAATACAGAGGTTTGCGTTTGAAGGCATCCATCATGTAACCCGAAAAGGGACGCACCGTCAAGGTTGCCAACGTGTAGCACGATATCACCGTGCCGATGATGGCGTTACTTCCCTGAAACTGCTCAATAATAAAAAATGGCAATACGGGCAACAACAAATAGAAAGAAAAGAAAAACAAGAAGTTAGCCGCACAAAGGCAGAGGTAATTCTTGTTGAATAGTTTTTCTTCCATGATGACTTTTCGTTTTCAGGCTGCAAAAATAGCAAAGAAGTCTTTATTGTAAAAAGGAATTTCGTATTTTTGCCGTATCAAGAAAAAAGCATGGAGTTACTGGATTTATATGACAACGACCTTAAATTCACCGGACAGACCGTAGAACGGGGTAAGATGATTCCTCAAGGGCTGATGATCCCCATTGTGGCCGTGTTCATCCATAACAACGAAGGCAAATACCTGATTCAGAAAGTGGCTGAGTCAAAAGGCGGATATTACGCCACCACGGCAGGCCATGTAAAGTCAGGCGAAATGGATTTTACCATCTCCATGCAGCGCGAGCTCAAGGAAGAGTTAGGCCTCTCCGTCACCCAAAGCGAGCTTAAACTTCTCAGAATCAGAAGATACGGATACAAGTTCACACTTCTTTATATGCTTCGAAGCAACGTTCCTGTAGAGATGCTGCGCCTACAAAAAGAGGAAGTGGAATCGGTGCAATGGATGAGCCGCGAGGAAATTGAAAAGCTATGCGACGATGGAAAGTTCAACAAGATCCACTATCAATTACTGCTTGACTGCGAAGAACGGCTCACCTCGCTACATTTGAAAACGGAAAAACGGAACGGCGCAGCCCTCAACGAAGCGAAGCGAGTTAAAACGGAGACGGAAAGGAATCTTTAAATCTTTAAATCTTTAAATCTTTAAATCTTTGAATATTAAATCTTTAAATAACAAAATATGATTGCAAAAGAATTATTAAACCCGAAAAGCATCGTTGTTTGCGGTGCATCGTCTGACATTCATAAACCCGGTGGCAAATCACTGAAAAACTTGCTGGAGAGCCCCTTCAAAGGTCAAGTTTATGCTGTGAACCCAAAAGAGACCGAAGTACAGGGCGTGAAGTGCTACGCCAAGGTGGATGACCTGCCGCAAGTCGATTGCGCCATCCTCTGTATTGCAGCCAAGTTCTGTGCTCAGACTGTTGATGTGCTGGCCAAAGAAAAGGGTTGCAAGGGCTTCATCATTATTAGTGCTGGTTTCTCGGAGGAGAGCCACGAAGGTGCCGAGGTCGAGAAGCACATTGTTGACACCATCAATAGTGTGGGTGGCTCACTCATTGGCCCCAACTGCACTGGTTTCCTCAACGTGAACTATGCCGGTTGCTTCGACACCCCCATTCCGAAGCTGGATCCCAAGGGCGTTGACTTCATCACTGGAAGTGGCGCCACCGCTGTGTTCATCAAGGAATACGGCATGAGCAACGGTTTGAAGTTCAACAGTGTGTGGGCTGTGGGCAACAGTGCCCAGTTGGGCATTGAGGATGTCCTCGAACACCTTGACGAGACCTTCGACCCTGAGAAGTCGTCGCATGTGATCATGCTCTATATGGAGAAAATCGGCGACCCGCAACGTCTGCTCAAGCACAGCCGCAGCCTGATCAACAAGGGCTGCCACATTGCCGCCATCAAGAGCGGTGGCTCCGCTGCCGGTTCGCGTGCCGCTTCTTCGCACACTGGCGCTTTAGCCACCAACGATGCCGCCGTGGATGCCCTGTTCCGCAAGGCCGGCATCGTGCGTTGCCACAACCGCCAGGAGCTGACCACCGTATGCGGTGTGTTCATGCACCCTGAGATCAAAGGCAAACGCTGCGCTGTCATCACTCATGCCGGCGGTCCCGCCGTGATGCTCACTGACGTTTTGTCCAATGGCGGCATGGAAGTGCCTCCGCTGAAAGATCATCCCGCCAGCCCCGCCCTGCTCGCCAAGCTCTTCGGAGGCAGCTCCGTGGGTAATCCTATTGACTTCCTCGCCACCGGCACCGCCGAACAACTGGGCTATATCATTGACACCGTCGAAAACGAATACGACGAGATCGACTTCTCCGTGGTCATCTTCGGCTCGCCTGGCCTGTTCAGCAACAAGGAGGTCTATGACCTGCTGGACGAGAAGATGAAGACCTGCAAGAAGCCCATCTTCCCTGTGTTGCCGAGTATTATCAACGTGAAGGATGAAATCGAAGACTTCATTGCCAAAGGCCGCATCAACTTCCCTGAGGAATGCGTCTTAGGCAACGCCATTTGCAAGGTCTATAACACTCCCAAGCCCCAACCCGAGCATGTGGAACTGCCGCAAATCGACGTGGCACGCATCCGCAAGACCATCGACCGCTGCAAGGATGGCTATCTGGAGATTGCCGATTATAACGAACTGCTTGACGCCGCTGGCATCAGCCGTAAAAAGAGCGTGGAAGTGAGCAAAAAAGAAGATGCCCTCGCCTTCGCCAAGGAGGTGGGCTGCTCGAAAGATGTGCCGCTTGTTATGAAAGTCGTTGGCCCGTTGCACAAGAGCGATGTGGGCGGCGTGACCCTCGGCGTAAAAGATCTCGACACCGTGGCCAAGGAGTTCGACCGTCTGATAGCCATCAAGGACACCTACGCAGTGGAGATGTACCCGATGCTCGATGGCATTGACGTCTATATCGGTGCCATTAAGGACCCGAAGTTCGGTCATCAGGTCTTCTTCGGTCTGGGCGGCATCTTCATCGAGGTCTTGAAAGACGTTCAATCAGCTCTCGCCCCCATCACCGCCAACGAGGCCAAGGAGATGCTCAAACAGCTCAAGGGCTACAAGATTCTGCAAGGCGTTCGTGGACAAGAAGGTGTCAACCTCGACCTTTACGCCGACCAAGTTGCTCGCGTGAGTGCTTTGGTGCAAGCCGCTCCTGAAATCGCCGAGATGGACCTTAACCCATTGTTGGGCAATCCTCGCTACGTCACCGCCGTCGATGCCCGTATCAGAATAGAAAAATAAATGCCATGTTTACCAGCCGTTCCCTCATTTACCTGATCTACGCCGTCCTGGTGCTGTTCACCTTTTTTGGCGACAAGCTGTTGAAAAAGACCGACAAGAAATCACGAACCTTAGGCTATTTAGTCTGCATCATTGGCGACTTGGGCATTTTGGGATACGGTCTATGGATTTATTCAAAACACAAAGAGACTAACTATGAGATTGCCTCCCAGACGGGCTTCGTGTTGGGAGGCATCATCTTTGGTGTCTGCGTGCTGTGCCTGTTGGGCAGGTATTGGCAGAACAGGGAATTGGATAAAAGGAGAAAACAAGACCAAGAGGAAGCATGAAAAAAGCGGATTTGATCACGATATTAGCTATCGCCGCCGTCGTTTGCGGCTTCGCTTTCATCCCTGGCGCTTGGGACTGGTTCAACGCCACCACTGCCAAGCACGGTTTGCTGATGAGTTTCTTTAAGTTTGCCATCCTCGGCACCTTCGGGGAGATGTTGGCGTTGCGCATCCGCGAGGGCGTCTATATCAAGAAAGGCTTCGGGTTATTGCCCAAGATGCTGATTTGGGGCGTGCTGGGTGTGGTCATCGCTTCGGCCATGACCATCTTCAAGACCGGCACGGTGAAGTTACTTGACGGCGGTTTCCATCTCGCTGGAAAAGCTTCAGACTGGTTTGAAGTAAAAGATGGCATTATTCCACCGCTCAGCTGGGGCAAATTCTTCGTGGCGCTGTGCGTCAGCGTGCTGATGAACACCCTGTTCGCCCCTGTGTTCATGACCTTCCACAAGATCACGGACATCCACATAGCCGAAACCGGAGGCACATTGAAAGGCTTCTTCAGCCATCCGTTGAAGATTCGCGAAACCTTGTCGAAAAAGATTAATTGGGATATACAATACGGCTTTGTCTTCGCCAAGACCATCCCGCTATTCTGGTACCCTGCCCATACCATCACCTTCCTTTTGCCTCCCACCCTTCAAGTGCTGTTCGCGGCTTTCCTTGGAGTGGCTTTAGGCGTAATATTAAGTATCAAAAAATAAAACAATTATGAAAACTTACAAATGGTTTAGAGGACTTCTGAAAGCTTCGGCTTTTGCCACCGTGATGTTCGTCATGCAGGCTTGCTATGGCTCACCTCACGACATAGACGATCCTTATTTCAACAACGAGGAGGAATCCAGCTATCAAGCAATGGACACAATCCAAGACTCCAGCCAAGAAGTCCTTATGGAAGTTGAATAATCCATGCTTCAGTCCTTCCATAACTTTTTTCGAAAAAAAGAAACTCAACTCCACGAGTTGAATTATCTCTTTTGGGAATGCACCCAGTGCTGCAACCTGAATTGTCAGCACTGCGGTTCGGATTGTACTGCATCATCCTTGTTCAAGGATATGCCTTTCGAGGATTTTCTGAAAGCTATTCAACCGCTGGAGACCAAGTTCAAACGAAATTCTATTTTAGTAGTCATCACTGGAGGTGAGCCTTTGGTGCGAAAGGATTTGGCTGAATGCGGGCGACAGCTCCGTCAACATGGTTTTCCTTGGGGCATCGTCAGCAACGGCTATGCCTACGACGAGGCGAGACACCAAGAGCTGATGGCAGCGGGACTTTGCAGTGTGACTTTCAGTTTGGACGGACTACGCGAGACCCATGACACTTTCCGAAAACGTCAGGGCAGCTTCGATCACGCCCTTCGTGCTATCGATTTGGTTACCAATGAGAAAAGAAAAATCGCTTACGATGTTGTGACCTGCGTCAGCCCAATGAACATTGGCGAGTTAAATGAATTGAAGCGACTTCTGATCGAACATCACGTGAAGGCATGGCGTTTCTTCACCATTGAGCCTATCGGGCGGGCTGCCAACGACCCCAATTTACAATTAAACAACGAGCAGTTCAAACAGCTTATGGACTTCATTGCAGCCACCCGCAAGGAAGGCAAGATCGACGCCAAGTTCAGCTGCGAAGCCTACGTAGGTCCCTACGAGCGCAAGGTTCGCGACTGGTACTACTTCTGCCGTGCCGGTATCACCATCGGGTCGATACTTGTGGACGGTTCCATCTCGGCCTGTCCCAACATCGACCGCCGCTTAGCCCAAGGCAACATCTATCAAGACGATTTCTTAGACGTATGGGAAAACCGTTTTCAAATCTTTCGCGACCGAAGCTGGATGAAAAAAGGTATCTGCAAAGATTGTAAGGTTTACAAAAACTGCCTTGGAGGCGCTATGCATCTTCACAGAAAAGACAATGAAGGAATCCTGATTTGCCATTACCGGAAACTCATTAATCCTGGAAATGAATAAACGCGTCCTATTTCTGTTGTTTTGGATTATCTCCATTGCGTCGATGGCTCAAACTGAATCCGTCATCTTCTCTGCCAATGGCGGTTTCTATCCTCAAAGCTTTCAGCTCTCCTTAGGATGCTACTATTCCAACCATCACATTCGGTTTACCACCGACGGAAACACTCCCGATGCAACATCCAAGCTATACGAGGCTCCTCTTGAACTGGACGAAAACCTCTATTCAGAAGCGAATATCTACACCATTCCCATTTCGCCCGAAAGGTTGATCTTTATCCCCGACACCATTCAACATGCCATTGTGATCAGGGCCGCCGTATTTGATGAAAATGAGCAGCTCATCAGTCCCGTATCCACTCAGACTTATCTGATCAATGAGTTGGGCTTCAACCCTCACGGTCTCCCTGTAGTTTCGATCTGCGCAGATTCGCTCGATCTATTCGATTATGAGACAGGCATTCTGGTACCAGGAGTCCACTGGGACCCCGAATGGCCAGAGAACACGGGAAACTACTTCCAACGAGGAAAAGAATGGGAACGAATGGTCAATGTGGAGTTCTACGAGCCCAACAACAGCGGTATCAATCAACTGTGTGGCCTGAGAACCCATGGTCATATTTCCAGGATCTACCAAGCCAAAGGTCTGAAAATCTATGCGCGCGAGGAATACGGGAAAAAACGTTTTAAGCACCGTTTTTTTGAGGACACTCCCATCAACAGCTTCAAGCATCTAGTACTCAAGCCTTACTCAACGGGATGGCCTTTTACAGGCGTCCAAAGCCCGCTCAGCAACAAAATCGCCCGAAAAATTGGGCTTGACGCTCCCTGCACCCGATTGGTCACATTGTTCATCAACGGTGAATACTGGGGGTTGTACTTCCTACAGGAAAAACTGGACGAGCGCTACATTGAAGACCATTATGATTATGACAGTTGCAATCTCGTCGGCAATTGGTATGGAGAAACAGAATTTGGAGAAGGCGCTGGCTTCATCCAGATGATGGATGGGCTCGAAAACGCACTGCTCTCCGAAGACGAACCATACCAACAGCTATGCCGGCAAATCGACGTGGACAACTTCATCGACTACATGATCTATGAGACCTATATCAGCAACACCGACTGGCCAGGAAACAACATGCGGTGCTGGCAAGCTGACAACGGCCCATGGAGATGGTTGTTTTTCGATGGCGATCAGTCACTCATCAACCGGGATTTCGACGCCTTCGCCAATGCTGTTTATACCGGAGCACCCACATGGTGCAACAACCAGCAATCCACTTTGATGTTTCGCAGACTATTGGAGAACGACAATTTCAAAGAAGCTTTCTCCCGTCGTCTTCATGAATTATGCAACGGCCCATTGCAATACGACTCTATCAAGCCGTTTCATCAAGAGATCCTAGACGCCCTCGCTCCTTCCATTCATTACCAGACACAACGATTTGGGTATCCCGAGTCAATGTATTATTGGGACTGGGCAAACAGCCTCATTGATGGTTTTCTAAGGCAACGGACCCAAACCTATCTGGATGCTTTTGACAAGTCACCTCTATTCAAACCATACATTTTATCCAACACCGACGATTTCGTTTGCTATCCCAATCCCTCTAATAATGAGGCTTTCATCAAATTGGTCAATGAAAGGTCTCGTCCATTTGAGATCGTCATCAGTGATGCGCTTGGGCGAGTTTATTATCACCAAAACCATTATTTCGCCCCATTGGAGAATCTTGAGATAGGCACCATGTTGAATCCCGGATTCTACATTATTAAAGTTGGAACGAAATATCAGCGTTTCTTGAAAAAATAATTTTTTTCAAAAAAAATCACTTTTTTCTTGACAACAATGTTTTTTGTTGTAATTTTGCAGTGTACTAATTTACTAATACACTAATAAATCACAACATAAAAACAAATTAATATGATTGAAATCAAGAATTTAGACTTCGGTTACAAGAATCAACCAGTCTTCAAGAACATCAGCCTGAACTTCGAGAAAGGCAACATTTACGGATTGTTGGGTGAGAACGGTGTGGGCAAGACCACCCTGCTCAAGCTCATCAGCGGATTGCAGAAACCCACCGCCGGCGAATGCTTGGTGGATGAGGTCGCTCCCTTCAACCGCTGGCCAGAGACACTACAAAAAATCTTCTTTATCTCTGAAGATTTTGCCATCCCTGAGGGAACACCTATTAACAATATAAAAGAACTCGCTCCCTTCTATCCCAATTGCGACGAGGCCCAGTTCCTGGAGCTCTGCAAGGAGATGGAAGTCGATCCCACCCGCAAGTTCGGCGAGCTCTCCTTCGGTCAGCAGAAAAAATGCCTGATCGCCACCGCACTGGCTCTCAACACCGACTACCTGCTCCTCGACGAGCCCACCAACGGTTTGGACATCCCCTCCAAGACCCTTTTCCGTCAGGTGATCGCCAAACACGCCAACGAAAACCGAACCATCATCATCTCCACCCACCAGGTGAAGGATGTGGAAAACCTTATCGATCCCATCATCATCCTCGACCACGACGAGGTGCTGCTCAAGGCCACCTTCCGTGCCATCACCGACAGGCTCTATTTCGACTATGGCACCGAAAAAGACGACACTGCACTCTACAGCGAGATGATTCCCGGCGGCTACGTCAACGTCACCCGCAACCCTGAAGGCGTCGATAGCAAGGTCAGCGTGGAGATTCTCTTCAACACCGTGATGAAAAACAAGGAAACCATCAAGCAACTCTTTGGATAAGAAAGGGCAAAGTCATGAATAACACATTTGATATGAAACGTTTCGGTCAGGTCGTTGCCGAGGATTGGAAGCTCTACCTCCGTCGGTTCGGTGTCACCTTGATTGTATGGACCTGCCTTCCCATCCTGCTCTGGATCACCTCTTTGGTGTTTGATGTTGAGATCGACCCCGTGCCACGTGCCGGCTTCATCGCTGCTTTCATCATCGCCACGGTGATGACTGTTCCCGCCATCATGTACGGCAAAACCAACCTGTCGCGCGACGGTGTCAGTTTCGCCATGCTGCCCGCCACCAATTCCGAGAAATTTCTCAGCATGGTACTCTATTGTTCCATTGTCACACCCCTCTTTTGCGGTCTTGGCGCTTGGGCGATAGACTCACTTCTGACCCTTCTCCCCTTTGGCGGTTTCAAGGAATTTGTCAACCTTTTCTCAATGGATCACCTTTTCCATAACCTCCTTTTTGCAGCCATGCTTTTCCTCACTGAATCAGCCCTCTTCATGCTGGGCAACATGATCTTCAAGAAGCGCAAGACCGGCAAGACCTTCGCCTGGATTCTCCTAATTCTCTTTGTGTTGACACTGATTGTCCAGATTGATTTCATTTGGAACGGTCTGGAATACCTCGTTGCTAACATTTATGGTGAAACCGCCTATTGGTTTGGCATCGCTTTCTTGATCGTCCTCACTACCTGCCTCAATTTGCTTACCTATCGTAGAATTAAGAACCAAAAATATTAACATATATGAATAACACATTCGATCTCCATCGTTTCGGGAATCTTCTTGCTTTTGACGGCAGGAGATACATCCGCAACTTCGGCCTCACCCTCGCCATTCTATGTGGCATTCCCCTCGTGGGTTGGCTCCTCACATTGATCTTTGGCTTCACCATGCCCACCCTACCCCGCTGGATGACCATGTATATCCTCGTGATGTTAGGCGTCATTCTGGTCCCCGCCAAGGCTTTCGGTGACATCAACCTCTCTCGTGAGGGAGTACGTTTCGCCATGTTGCCCGTCTCCAATCTGGAGAAGTTTTTCAGCTACTTGCTCTTCTGTCTTCTGACCCCTGTGGTCATCCTCCTCGCTTCATGGGGCATCGACTCCTTGTTGACGC
>JAEEGL011744856.1_pt1 | contig 46986 bp, 46 predicted proteins | sample 9134231 | NCBI WGS metagenome assembly JAEEGL01 (sample SAMN16246548, study PRJNA631951) | gut metagenome | biome: gut microbiome; feature: rumen; material: fiber-attached | host: Bos | place: Iran: Karaj | collected 2018-10
GCCTTTTTTAGCTCATCCATGTTTTTAAACTCTGGATAATATTTTTCAAAACTATCTTCTTTTACAAATGCATCAAGATAGATAAATAAAATATTATCTTTTAAAATTCCTGGTTCTTCAATTGCACGAGGGAATGTAACAATTGAATTAACTTTCTTTTTAATAACATTTGGTTCGTCAGCTAAGTAAATTCCGTTTCCAAGAGATTTACTCATCTTAGCGTTTCCGTCGGTTCCTGGAAGTCTTAAGCAAACCGCATTCGATGGCAAGAATGCTTTACATTCAACCAAACAATCTGTTTTATATACTCTGTTAAAAGTTCTAACAATTTCTCTTGTTTGTTCAAGCATTGGTTCTTGATCTTCACCAACTGGAATTATACTTCCTTTAAAAGCTGTGATATCTGCTGCTTGGCTTATTGGATAAGTAGCAAATCCTACTGGAATTCCAACTTGATTGTCATCATATCCTCTAAATTTAACTTCACTTTTAACTGTCGGATTTCTAAGTAGTCTTGGAAGTGTAACAAGATTTGAATAATATGCTGTCATCTCTGGTAAAGCTGTAATCATTGATTGAATTGCAAACGTTACCTTTTTAGGATCTAATCCTACTGCTAAATAATCTAGCATTACTTCGATAATATTATCTCTTACCTTTTGTGGATTTCCAGAGTTATCTGTTAATGCTTGTGCATCAGCTATTAAGATAAAGAAATCATCATAGTCGCCTGCATTTTGTAACGCAACTCTGTTTTTTAGTGAACCTACGTAATGGCCTAAATGTAGCCTTCCGGTTGGCCTGTCTCCTGTTAAAATTACTTTTTTCATTTTTAAACATCTCCTTTTTGATTTTGCGATAGTTTTCGAATAAAAAAAGACAAGATACCTTTATCCTTAAAGGACAAGATATCTTGTTTAGCCACCTTTTATAAACGATAATGTACTATCATACACTCCCTAGTATAACAAGCAGGGCACTCGTCAACGCCTACTCACATAAATGCTTTCGGGCTGCTCTCATTGGTCCATTCTTTATAATCTAGCCATGGTCTTGCACCAAACGACCACTCTCTACATGCTATTATATAAATACTACTCCAAATCATAGATTTTTCTTTGATAATATATTTATACACTAATTATGGTATTTTTTCAAGTATTTTTTATGGCGGCCAATGGCCGCCGCTACGAAAAAATAAAAAAAGACGAAAGACATATGTCTTTCGTCTATTTTATGGTTATACATCTGGGCAAAAATGATCGTATAGCCGATATAAGTAATCTGGCCCATTTGGACCAAAAACCTTCATCGCAAACTGAACAATCTCTCGATCAGTTGCTTCGCCGCTGAGGATTTCTTTTTCTTCTTCAGTAGGGGTATAGGCGACATTGTTGATGTGCTCAATGAGATCACAAAGCAAGTCCTGCGTATTCCTAGTCATTCTTATTTCCTCCTCTTTCAGAAAGGGTCTTAAGATAAATCATGCCGTGACATTTTAGCATCGCTAAATTAGATGGGGTAACATCTCGCATTGAGGCAGGCATTTGATTGACTGCGAAGTCCATCAAATTGTTGTAGAAGAATTCTCTATTTCTAATAGGAATTCCAAAGACAACGCAGATATAATCAGAGTATTCCATGACTTCTGCCTTATTAAGCTTAATCATACCCTGATCTATCCATGATATGAGTCCAAAAGGATCCGAGTTATAGTACTTCCAATCCATACCGTTCAGCTTCCGAAGCCGTTGAACGAAATCATATCCATTTGAATTTGAAAGTACTCGAAATCCCGATAGAATCAATATCATCTTGTACAGTGTAGAGTCTTTGTATTCAAGGTCTGATATGAGTGGTTTTGCAGTTGTAGCTTTTGTACTCATAATGTATCTCCTTTCAGTCCTTTACTCTCTTCTTCATTGCGAAACCCCCACCTCTATAAGAAGTGGGGGTCAAATTAGGCTAGATCATATGACTCCATATCCGGATCCAATTCTATTCCACATACTATTCCCAAATGTCCAGGAAGAATGAAAGCATAATACCCGTTTTCTTCATTGAACATATCCAGTAAACAAAGCATGATTTTGGGAGAAAATGTTTTTTCCGTTACTTTTCCACCAATGGAAATTCTTCCATTGTTTTCTTTTACTACGATAAACTCAGTAACAAGCGGATGTTTTTTAAACTCTTCGATAATCTCATCAAAGATTTCAATAGACAAATCTTTAATTACTTTATCTTTATTTCGGAGTTCATCCATCCGCATCGACCTAACCGATTGCGCTTGAGGATGTTTAGCCATAATAAACCTCCTTATCGCATTATCTGCGATAAACTATTAGTACCTTAATAGATACGAGACAGATTATATCTTGTAATCGGTATTATGTCAAGTAGTCTATCAACTATTTTTAGGCTTTTTCTAGATTTTAAGCGTCCTAATGGCATTTAAAACGCATAATATGGTCACTCCAACGTCTGCAAATACAGCTAGCCACATTGGTGCATAGCCAAATGCAGATAAAATAAGCACTAAAACCTTAACAAAAATAGCAAAAACTATGTTTTGGTAGGCTATTCTCATAGTCTTTTGAGATATTTCTATCGCCTTACATATATCTGAAACACTATCCTTCATTAAAACTACGTCCGCAACCTCTATAGCTGCATCTTGTCCTAAAGCTCCCATAGCAATTCCAACGTCAGCCCCAGCAATTACTGGTGCATCGTTAATACCATCTCCAACAAAAATTGTCTTTTCAGATTTAGCCTCATTTTTTATTATTTCTTTTACCTTCTCCTCTTTATCTATTGGTGATAGGTTGGCAAAATACTTTTTAATTCCTAATTCTTCGCATACACTTTTTGCTATGGTTTCATTATCTCCGGTAAGCATATATGAAACCTTATTATTTTTATTGAACCAATGAATTGCTTCTTTAGAATCTTCTTTTAATACATCAGAAATTACAATATGACCCAAATACTCTTTTTCATTTGCAACGTGAACGATGGTCCCCTCTTTGTGGCAATTCTTAAATTCAATATTATTTTTATTCATCAATTTTTCGTTTCCGACAAAATAGATTGCTCCATTTACACGAGCACTTATTCCTTCACCAGAAACGTCTTCAATTACTTCAACTTGGCATCCATCATCTTCATTTTTGTATGCTTGCTTTAATGAAATTGCTATTGGATGCTTTGAAAATCTTTCAACATGAGCAGCTAAATGAAGCAACTCTTCTTCGTTAATTTCTTCTGGATGAATTGCTACAACTTCAAATGAACCTTTGGTTAAAGTACCTGTTTTATCAAATACTATGTTTTTTGCTTTAGTTAAATCTTCTAAATAACCAGAACCTTTTACTAAAATACCATGTTTAGATAGGGACCCTATTCCTCCAAAAAAGCTTAAAGGAACAGATATTACTAATGCACATGGACATGATACAACTAAAAATGTAAGAGCTCTAACAAGCCATGTAGAAAAATTAGCCATAAAGTCTCCAAGTAGTATTGGCGGAACAATTGCAAGTAAAACTGCAATTAGTACAACACTAGGTGTATATACTCTTGAAAACTTAGTAATAAACTTTTCGCTTTTTGATTTATTCTCTATAGCATTTTTCACTAAGTCAATAATCTTTGAAACTGTAGAATCATCATAAGACTTAGTAACTTTTATTTTTAGATTTGAAGAAAGACAAATAAAACCGGAGCTAATAACATCTCCTTCTTTAAAACCTACTGGAACACTTTCACCTGTGATAGCAGCAGTATTAACACTTGAAGCCCCTTGGATTATTACTCCATCTAATGGAACTTTTTCGCCAGGATATACCTCGATAATATCTCCTACCTGTACTTCTTTAGGATCAACTTGCTTAACCTCATCTTCAAATTCTTTATTGGCATAATGTGGCCTTATTTTGGCAAGTTCTGTAATGGATTTTTCGCTTTTTCCTTCCGCGATTTCTTCAAACAATTCTCCAACTTTAAAGAATAGCATTACAAAAACCGCTTCACTAAACATTGTTTCTGTGTTTGGCAAAAAGCCAATACACAAAGCTCCAATGGTAGCAACGCTCATTAAAAAAGCTTCTTCAAAAAACTCGCCATGAAATAGTTTTTCAAATGCTTCTTTTAATACTTCTCCACCTATAGCTAAATAAGGTACAAGGTATATTAAAAGATATTGCCAAGTTTCTAGATTTGTATTTTTCTCAATAAATATTGCTGCCACTAATAAAATAGCGGAAACAACTATTTTTATTATGCTTAACTTAATTTCTGATTTTTCTTCCATTAAAGTTTTCTCCTTCTTAATAGTTTAATTCCATAGCAGATATATAACTTCGAGCTCGAAGTTATATATCTGCTTAGGTATTACTATTTATAAAAAGCAAAATAAAAAAGGAGCTTTATAAGCTCCTTCTTGAATTATAAAATACCAAAATCGTTATCTTCCTCTTCTTGGTCTTCTTCTCCCTCTTCGTCACCTGCATATGCTTCAAGTGTATAATTGTTTATCCATTCGATGAATTCATCACTAGCATTTCTAAGCTCAACTGCAGAAATCTGAGGAATCTCATAATCATGGAGCTCTGTGATTTCATCTTTAATTAAATCGAAGAAACTATCCACCGTTGAAAAATCTAATTTGTACTCATGAGAGAGCTGTAAGGCTCCATTGTACCAATATTTTGAATCTACTTTTGAAACCTGACAACCTGCAACTAAATTCTTGTTAAGAAGTGTATCGCAAATACTCTCTGCAACTTTTTTGTCTTTGCAAGTTGTGGTAACTATAATATATTTTTCCATAAAACACCTCAAAAATTACATAATATTCAATTAAAATATATCACAACCTAGAGCCCAATGCAAAAGATTAACAGATTTGTAACAAATTAGAAATCTTTACTCCTCTTCAACATCAATTAATGTATATACCTCTTTATCGTCATTTAAAGCAGGAATGTTTACAACACAGCCATAACCTGCAAGGATGCCTCCAAGGTCTTCTACAGCTCCTGCAATTGATTTAATGGTGTTTCCAGTTGCATATAAGTCATCAATTATATAAAATCTCTTTCCTTCGTAGCTTTCACCAACTAGCTTTGGAAGTTCTAATGTATCTTTTCCATATTCCTTTTCAGATTCAAAGGTTTTTTCTACGAAATCTGGAGGTAATTTACCCTTTTTTCTAACAGGAATTACTCCAACTTTTAATCTTTCAGCTACCAAAGTTCCAAATAAAAATCCTCTTGCTTCTGGAAGTACAAGATAGTCTACATTTAAGTCTTTTAATTTCTCTGTAAATTTAGTGGTTATTGCATCTAAAACTTCTTTTTGCAATATAAGTGGTGTAATATCTATAAATTCTATTCCATCAATTGGAAAATTCTTTTGAGCTCTTAAATTTAGCTCTATGCCTAAATCATTTCTTAAAATCTTCATATACATCACTCCTCAAAATTATTATATATAATATATATTTTATTTTCAATATATTGCTTTGGTATATTACTACGAAAACGGCTTCCGCAGCCACTTGTACGGTTTGCACCTCTTTTTTCTACAATTTTAGCTTTTTACAAAACACGGTGCAAATTTTACAAGTGGCAATTGTGCAGATTGTTTTCTTTAGTAATATACCAAAGCAATTATTTATGATATAATGCAAGGATATTTAAGGAGTGTTTTTATGGAATTTAAGAGAATATATATAGAAATCACGAATGTTTGTAATTTACAATGCCCATTTTGCCCACCGCATAATAGAAAACCAGAATTTATGAGCTTAGAAAATTTTGAAAAAATTTTGAACCAAATTAAGCCATATACAGAATATATTTGTCTTCATGTAAAAGGCGAACCTCTACTTCACCCTGATTTTGATAAAATGGCAAAGCTTGCCTACGAAAAAGGATTTAAGATTAACCTTACTACAAACGGTACATTATTAAAAGACCACATAGAAGTTTCTAAATACTTAAGACAAATAAACGTATCTTTACAGGCAACAAATGATGTTGAGATTGTTAAAGAAGCCAAAAAAATAACAGATTGCTATGTTAATTTTAGGGTTTGGAATGCTCACGATTCAGTAAAAGATAATAAAACTCTTAGAATTCTTGAAAATGAATTTGATGCTTATTTGACTGAAGAATTAGATAAAAAAATGGCTGAGATGCAGCACTCTTCTCTTGGTTCAGAAACCAATTTCACAATTAATAATAATTATTTCATCTCAATTCAAAATGAGTTTGAATGGCCTGACATTTCAAAAGAAGGCTCAGCTTATGGATCTTGTCTGGGATTAAAAAGTCATTTTGGAATTTTAGTTGATGGCACGGTTGTACCTTGTTGCTTAGACAATAATGGTGATGTGCCACTTGGAAATATTTTTGAACAAAAAATTGACGATATTTTAAACTCAAATAGAGCTCAAAATATCGTCAAAGGTTTTGAAAATAAAAAATGTATTGAAAAACTTTGTCAAAACTGCACCTATAAATTAAGATTCAACTAAGAATTGATAATTAAAGTTGCTACGTTAAAGAATGCCCAAACAGCAGCAGAGTCAACAATTGTTGTAATTAATGGCGAAGCCATAATTGCTGGGTCTAATTTTAGCTTTTTAGCAACTATTGGAAGTAGTCCTCCAAGTAGCTTTGCCATAACTGCAGTTATTATAAGCGTTATTCCAATAATAAATGATAATTTTAAATCACCATATTGAACGTAAATTCTTAGTCCATTGCAAATTGCAAGTATTATACCAATTCCTAAAGACACTCTAAGTTCTTTCCAAAGGACCCTTAGAATGTCTTTGGGTTTTATTTCATCTAGTGCAAGTCCACGAATTATAAGTGTTGCAGCTTGTGAACCACAATTACCACCAGTGTCCATTATCATAGGAATGAATGCAACTAAAATTAAATTTGCTGCAAACACGGTCTCGTAGTGCTCAATTATTGCACCACTTATTGCCGATGAAACCATAAGGATTAATAACCAAATAATTCTATTCTTGGCATGTTTCCAAATAGACGTCTTCATATATGTTTCATCATTAGGTGTAACAGCGGCCATGATTTCGAAGTCTTCTTCCGCTTCTTCTTTAATGACATCAATAGCATCGTCGAGTGTGATAATACCTACCAAGTGTTGATCTTTATCTACAACTGGAAGTGAGGTTTCGTTATATTTTCCAAATAATTTACCAACTTCTTCTTGGTCATCTAGTGTGTGTATTTCTGTCACACTTTCTTTCATGATATTTACTATTGGTGTATCACCATTAGCAAGTACCAAATCTTTAGCATCTACAATTCCACAAAGCTTTTTGTCTTTTGAAATTACATAGCCTTTATATATGTCTTCTCTATCTTCTCCAACTTCACGTATATGATTTAGAGCTTCAGCAACTGTCATATCTTCTTTAAAGTCCATAAACTCCGTGGTCATAATAGAACCAGCAGATTCGTCCGGATATTGAAGAAGTTTATTAATTGTTGTTCTTTGCTCTTTATCTACTTGGTTTAGGATTCTATCTACAACGTCTGAAGGCATCTCTTCGATGATTTCAACAGTTTCATCATCGAAAAGTTCATTTACTACTTCTTTTAACTCATTATCTGAAAATAAATTAATTAGCTTTTCTTGAAAATCTGGGTCAAGATTAACAAATACTTCAGATGCTATCTCTTTTGGAAGAAGCCTATATGCAAGTATCATATCTTCATGTGAAAGATCATTTAGTGCTGCAGCTATATCTTCTGGCTCTTTAAACGCTAAATATTTACGAAGCTCTTTAAACATTTTGTGAGATATTAACTCTTTAATTGTTTCTTGCATATAAACACCTCCTTTTTCCGTGGCGACCTTTTGGTCGTCGCTACGCTAATTAAAGCTCGCTTAATAAGCTTGTTGCAATTTGGAAATAAATAATTATTGCACAAAGGTCTATTACGGTTGTCAGTAATGGTGCTGCAACAACCGCCGGATCTTGCTTAATTTTTTTAACCAGAATTGGTAATAAAACGCCAATCGATTTTGAAACTATAACAGTAATTATTAATGTTAAGCCTAATACCAATGCAATCTGAATATCATGATATTGGATATAAATTCTAACCATATTTACCACTAGTAAAACAAGTCCAACAATGGCTCCTATTCGCATTTCTTTCCACAAAACTTTTAACCAGTCTTTTAATGAAATCTCATCTGTTGCAAGTCCACGGATAACAATTGTTGAAGTTTGCTGTCCAGAGTTACCCGCTGTGCCCATTATCATAGGAATAAATGATACTAATAGAGGTAACACTTTAAATGCATCTTCATATTGAGAAAGAATCGTACCCGTTAAAGTAGCCGAAAGCATAAGAATTAACAGCCACCCAATTCGGTGTTTAATGTGTCCAAATACAGAAGTTTTAAGGTAAGGATCTTCTGAAGGTGTGATAGCAGCCATTCTTTCGAAGTCTTCTTCTTGCTCTTCTTTTAAAACTCCTAAAGCATCATCAACTGTAATAATTCCTACAAGTCTATCTTCTTTATCTACAACTGGCAAAGCATATTCGTCATACTTGTCAAACATCTTGGCTACTTCTTCTTGATCTTCTAAAGTGCCAATCTTGATAATACTTTGATCCATTATATCTGATAGTTTAGTGTCTAAGTTCGATAATAATAACTTTTCCAGTGTAACAACACCAATGATTTTTCTTGTAGCTGTCAAAACATAGCACGTATAAACAGTTTCTGAATCCACTCCTATTTTTTTAATCTTTTCTAGTGCCTCGGCCACCGTCATTTCTTCTTTTAAATCTATAAACTCTGTCGTCATCATTGACCCTGCAGAATCATCTGGATAGTTTAATAACTTGTTTATTGTGTTTCTATCCTCTGGATCAATATGCTTTAGGATCCTTTTTACAACGTTTGAAGGCATTTCCTCGATTAAATCTACAGCATCATCGATATATAATTCATCTATAACATCTTTTAATTCTTTATCTGTTAAAACGCCAATTAGCTTTTCTTGAATATCCGAATCAAGCTCAGTAAAAACTTCTGCAGACTTTTCTTTTTCTAAAAGTCTATATACAACAATTATTTCTTCACCCTTTAATTCGTCAAAAAGATAAGAGATGTCGACACTATTAATTTCTTTTAAGAAATTCTTTAAGGAAGAAAAATCTTTTTTTTGTAGCATTTCTCTGATTTTAGAAACTTCTTCCATAGTATCTCACCTCTTTCCAAACAATCTTTATTTCCACCCCATAATTCCGTCTACAAGAATTTTTATAGGTCCACTTCCTTCATATATTTCAAGCATTTTGTCATGTGTATATGGTATGTGCCACATAATAAAGAAAACTAGTGCTAAAACTCCAAAAGTTATAATTAATGCCAAAAAAGAAAAAAACCTTTCTTTTAAGCTTTTCTTATATGTTACATGTATGCCCATCTTCTTCATAGCGTCCATATATGCATCATCATAAGCTTTTTGCTTTTGGTATCTAAGTTCTTCTTGCTTGCGTCTAATTAAGTCTTCTTCAGCTTTTGAATATGCCCTGTTGTATAGATCCGAACTACTTGGAGCATAACTAGATGTAGAACTAGTTCGATTTACGTTCATAGAATTGATTGATTCTCTAGCTCTTTTTGCTTTTAACTCTTCATCATAATCCTTTCTTTTAACAGGATTAGATAAAGTATCATAGGCTGCTGAAATTTTTTTGAATTTTTCTTCTGCTGCTTTAGGATTATCTGGATTTAAATCCGGATGATATTTTTTAGCAAGAAGTTTATATACTCTATCGATGACCTCTTGAGAGGCAGTCTCGCTTATTTCTAATAATTCGTAGTAGTTTTCTGGGTCTTTTGCCACCTTAAAAGGTCACCTCCTTTTTAAAGTCAAAAAATAGTGGGTTTGTCACAATAACCCACTATTATTATACTCTAAACTATATGTGTTTTTTATTAAATTTTAGTTACGAAATAAAACGGGCGCCCGGTGAGCGCCAGTACGAAAAATCTATAAATCTAAGATACACATTATGACTAATCCAAAGATTGCAAATCCTAGTGCTATATATTTCTTCATGCTAAGCTTTTCTTTTAAGAAAATGCTAGATAATATCATAGAAAGGATGCAATATGAGCCCACAATTGTTGCACTTATGGTTGAATTTCCAGCCATAGCAAAAACATAGAAGAATTGTCCAAAAGTTTCAAATATAGCCGCTTCTATTTTCTCTTTTCCTTGTGGTATATCTACGACTTCACCTTTTTTATTCAAAATAAACATAGCAATTACTGCAAAAACTAAAAACGTGAATTCATAGCAGATTAATGCTGAATCTTCGCTAATTAATTCCAATTTATCTAAATAAATACCATCTAAAAAGGTTCCAAGACCATCGAAAACACAATAAATAATAGGTAAAACTATCGCTAAAAGTTTTACCTTTTTAGACTTTAATAGTTTAACATCAAACTTTCTTTCTGCTTTATCTTCTTTTCTTTCAAGCATACAGATATAAAAAATGGCGCAGAAAATTAGTACAAATGCCAAATACGCAGGCCAAGGAAGTGTTTCTCTAAAAAATATCAGTAATAAAACTGATGTTATTACGCCACTTGTGTTTTGCACTGGGCTTGCAAGAGAAAGTTCAATATATTTAAGTCCTTTATAGCCTATTACCATTGAAAGAATATAACAAAATGAAACCGGAAGATATTTTAGCATATCTAATAAATCTACCGATACTTCATTGAAGATTAGATAGATGAGTGCATGAATTCCCATCACTGTTCCAACAAAAACGCCAGTTTTTATATCGTTATATTTTTCGTTTTTAATATTTCCTTTTTTATAAAACAAGTCGGCCATTCCCCAAAAGGCAAAGGTTAGCAAACTATATATTGTTGTCATTTAAAATCCTTTCATAGAAGAAAAAAAGAGACTGTAAAGAACTTTACAGTCTCTTTAAACTACCATTAATAATTTATTTTTTTGGAAGAGCAGCTGCAACTAAGCCTACTAAGTTTGAAACAGGCATTGTTTGTAAATAAACTTTTCCTGGTCCTGTAAGAGTTGTAAGGAACATGCCCTCTCCTCCTAAGAATATATTTTTAATACCTTTAACTGTTTCAACATTCATAGTAACTGATGCATCCATAGCTGCAACATATCCGTTGTCAACTTTTAAAACTTCTCCTGGAGCAAGTGTTCTTTCAACTACATCTCCATCGATTTCTAAGAATACTTTTCCTGGTCCTTCAATCTTTTGCATGATGAATCCTTCACCACCAAATAATCCAGCGCCCAGTTTTTGTTGTACATGCATAGAAAGGTTAACTCCCTTTTCTGAGCATAAGAAAGCTTTCTTTTGAGCAATGATTGTTTGACCTTGTTGAAGATCAAACTCTAAGATTCTTCCTGGAAAAGAAGAAGCGAATGCAATTTCAGCGCCATCTTGTTCAGCTGTATAAGTGTTCATAAAAATTGATTCTCCTGATAGAGCTCTACCAAATCCCTTTAATAAACCACCATTAGTAGTAGTCTCCATTTTAAGACCACTTGTCATCCAACTCATACCACCATTTTCTGTGATAACTGTTTCTCCAGCCTTTAGTGTACAAGTAACAACTGGAAGTGCATCACCTGTAATTCTTGCCTCCATTTATAATCCCCCTTTTTATATAAGTAGCCCTCTCTCCTTACGGCTACTTGAAATTTTAGACACTTTTATTCTAACATATTAAAAAAACTTATGAAACATATTTTTTAAGATAATGGCTGTTTTTTGGCCAAAGCATTGCCATTTTATGTAAATCATAGTATAATGTACTCATATCAGACATCGAATGGGTCTCCGGAAAGGATTTTGTTTAGCTATTACCAGCTTTGCAAATTTTTCTTGAAGGAGCCGGGGTGAAACACCCTGCGACCAGAAAAGAAAGGAGAATACGACGACATGTTTACTTTTCTGGCGATTCTGTCCCTTTTGAACTACCTTGGCAACGGTAGTATCATCAGGGGCCTATTCCGGGTAATCGGGATAGTATTCGGTGGTCTCCTCATCCTGGCGGCCATCGGGTACGTCGTGGGTTAGCCCGTATGGGACGTGACACAAGGAAGGTAATTTTCCTTAGTTGTCACCTCCCCTTCTTTTTTTTTGCGTTTTTAAATAATTATAGCCGACTAAATGAAGTTTACTTCATCTAGCCGGCTTTTTTTAATCACTTACATCAATATCTATTACAACATGAGTTCTAATATCTGGATATTTTTCTCTTAACTTCTTTTTAATCTCTGCTTTTATATCCTCTGGATTTTTGCAGCTAAAATCAAAAACTAAGTCAAAAGACATTCTCTTAATTTGTTCATTAATATAAAATCCATGCATGCTTTTTATCATTGGGTATTCTTTAATCAAATCTACAACATATTGTCTTATAGGAGAAATATTCTCTCCTTCATTTAATGCATAAATGCTAATCGTAAATACTATGCCATACTCATCAAATAAATCTTCAGCAATCATTCTGGTTAAGCCATGAATGTCTCTTGCTGTCATACTATCTGAAACGGCTATATGCGCTGAACCTATATATTTATCTGGTCCATAGCTATGAAGCATTAAATCATAAGTTCCATGTACGCCTTCGTAACTATTTATTTTTTGCTTTAATTCTTTTGAAAACTCTGACTCTGGTCTTTGGCCTATCATTGAATCGATTGTCTCTTTTAAGATTCCAAAGGCTGATTTGAAAATCATAATTGAAATCAAAACGCCAAGATATCCTTCAAGATTTAGTCCAAGAGTTAAGTTAATAATTGCTCCAACTAAAGTTGTAAATGAAAGCACTGCATCCATATATGCATCTGCACCAGTTGCAACCAAGCTTTGAGAATTAATATCTTTTCCAACCTTCTTAGCATGTTTTCCAAAAATATATTTTGCAACTATTGCAATAATGATAACTAGCAAAGTATACCATTGATAGTTTAATTCTGCTGGTTCAAATATTTTTAAGATTGATTCTCTGAGTGATGCAATACCAGCAATTATTACAACTATTGAAACAACAACAGCTGCAAAGTATTCAATTCTGCCGTGTCCATAAGGATGTTCTTTATCTGGTGCCTTATTTGAAAGCTTAGCTCCAATAATAGTAACTATTGCAGAAAAAGTATCAGATAAATTGTTTAAAGCATCCAAAATGATTGCAATTGAGTTTGCCAAGAATCCTACTAGTGCCTTAAATGCAACTAGAAAGACGTTCATAAAAATGCCTTGCATACTTACTTTTACAATCTTTTTTTCTCTATCTTCCAAATAGCATTCCTCCAATTTTAATGGTTTTCTAAATATGCTTTCTTACATTGTTCTACTATTTCAAGAGCATCTTCTTTGCCATAATAGTGTTCTACAACAACCTCATATCCTTCAAGTTTTTTATACTCTTCAAAGAAATTTTTTATCTCTGCCAATGTAAAATCAGCAATATCTGTTAGCTTATGAACTTGGTCATAACGAGGGTCGCAGTCAGTTACAGCAATTATTTTATAATCTAAAAGACCTTTGTCTATCATTTTTAAATAGCCAATAACTCTTGCTGGAACTACGCAACCTGGATACGAAGACTCAGTAGATAAAACTAATATATCTAGAGCATCTCCATCTGGAGATAATGTATCTTCAATGTATCCATACTCTGCTGGGTATCCCATAGCAGAATATAAAACTCTATCTAGTCTCATTCTTCCAGTAGTTTTATCTATTTCGTATTTGTTTCTTGATCTAAATGGGATTTCTATAATTGCATTTACTACATCTTCTTTGTTTGAGTTTTGCATTTAAAAGTCTCCTTAACATACTTTTTTAATAAACTATTGATCAAATTTGCGTCAAAATTGCCAGATTGCTAGAAGCCTAGGCTTTTAATAATCCGAAAGCGTATGTAGTATACGTCGAGGGTATTAAAAGCCGTAGCGACAACGCAAGATGGTGATTTTCACGCAAATTTTAAGGTGTTAAACGATTTGGTCCTCTAAATAAGAATTCAACTTCTTTAATAGTTAAGCCTGTAACAAGCATTGTTAAACGGTCAACGCCAAGACCAAATCCACCATGTGGAGGGCATCCATACTTGAAGAATTCTAAGTAGAATTTAACGTCTTCGCCAAGACCTTTTTCATCTGCTTGTGCTTTAAGTATATCATATCTGTGCTCTCTTTGTGCACCTGTTGTAATTTCGCAGCCTTTCCAAATTAAGTCATAGCCTTGAGGCATATCATCTTTTCTCATATGATAGAATGCTCTCTTATCCTTTGGATAGTCTGTTACGAATAAGAATTCATGACCGAATTTATCTTTAGCTAATTCTTTACACATTCTTTCGGCTTCTGTTGTTAAGTCGTTGTGCTCGCTCTCTGGTACTGTGAATCCATATCTTTCTTCTAGTTCTTTATAAACATCAGCTAATTTCATTCTTGGGAATGGAAGCGTTGGAACAATTACTTCTTCTCCAAATTCTTCTTTGATTTGGTCGCCATAAGATTCTTTAAGTTTTGTTAAAGCATGAGTTAGTAATTCTTCTTCAAACTTCATTACATCTTCAAATGACTCAATGTAACTTAATTCAACATCAAAACCAGTAAACTCTGTAGCGTGTTTATTTGTAAAAGATTTTTCAGCTCTAAATACTGGGCCTGTTTCAAAAATTCTATCTAATCCACCAGCCATAGCCATTTGTTTGTAAAATTGTGGGCTTTGTGCTAGATATGCTTTCCTATCAAAATATGTAAGCTCGAAAACGTCTGCTCCACTTTCAGAAGCAGCACCAATTAGCTTTGGTGTGTGAATTTCTACGCAATTTTCTCTAACGCAGAATTCTCTCATTGCATTAACTAAGCAAGATTGAGCTTTAAATAATAGATTATTTCTATCTGTTCTTAAATCAACCCATCTATAGTCCAAACGAGTATCGATATTTGCATCATCACCCATTGGAAGTGCCTCTGCTCTAGATAATACTTCTAATGAATCTGGTAGCATTTCCATTCCGTTTAGCTTAACAAATTCTGAAGCTAAAACATCACCTTCTACAGATATTACTGAATGTGGTAATAATCCAGCAATCTTTTCAGCAATTTCTGGATGTTTTTCTTTTTCAATTGTAATTTGTAGCTTTCCTGTTGTATCTTTTACTACTAGGAATGCCATGGTCTTCTTGTCACGAATGTTTTCAAGAAATCCTTCAACCCTATTTTTTTCTCCTGTTTTTACATCTTTAATGTAAGTCCTTTTCATTTTATATTCTCCTTTCAAATTTGAATCTTTCATCATGGCGACCAATGGTCGCCATTACGAATTATTTTGCATTTACTTCGACTGATATTGGGCAATGGTCTGAGCCCATAACGTCGTCGTGTATTTGTGGATTTTTGACCTTATTTATAAAATCTTTTGAGCAAACAAAATAATCTATTCTCCAGCCAATATTTTTTGCACGAGCATTTCCCATAAAACTCCACCAAGTATATTTAATTGTATCTGGATTATAATGTCTAAAAATGTCTATAAATCCCGCTTCTAAAAGCTCTGTAAACTTTCCTCTTTCTTCATAAGTAAATCCTGCATTGCCAATATTTGACTTGGCATTTTTAATATCTATTTCTGTATGTGCAACATTTAAATCGCCACACATAACTACAGGCTTTTTCTTTTCTAATTTTTTTAAATAGCCTCTAATTTTATCTTCCCATTGCATTCTATAATCGAGCCTAGATAAATCTCGCTTAGCGTTTGGAACGTATTGATTAACAAAGTAAAAATCTTTAAATTCAAGAGTTATTACTCTACCCTCATCATCATACCCTTCTTCGCCAATGCCTAACTTTACACTTAATGGCTTTACTCTTGTAAAAATCAACGTGCCTGAATAGCCTTTTTTCTCGGCTGGATTTAAGTACATTTCATATCCTTCTGGTCTATAATCAAACTGGTCTTCGGTGGCTTTTGATTCTTGAAGTGCAACGACATCAGCATCAACAGATTTGAAGAAATCATCAAAGCCTTTATTTAAGCAAGCTCTAAAACCCGCAACATTCCATGATACAAACTTCATAATATTCCCCCTTTTGTGGATTATGGCAATAAAAAAGTCCCCTGAAAGCTTAAACTTTCAAGGGACGTATATTTAACGTGGTACCACCCAAATTACTTCTCAAATACCTTTTAACGTAAGGTAAAACGAATATATTTTTCGAAATCTACTTCATATATTAGCTCCAAAAGTGTCTTCAAAAGACTTTGTTTAAGGCCTTTCAGCAACTAGCCCCTCTCTTATAAAACAAGTCATCTTTTTACTCCTCTTTTTTCTTAGCTTCTTAATATATCCGAATAATATCACTAAATATGCAAAAAATCAATCATTTTTTGACATTATTTATGCTCAATTAACAAATCTAGAGCATCATATTCTTGCTTAAATGTATCATCGTTTAAGGCTTGATTTTCTGTTTCCATATATGCCTTAAAATCTTTAAATATTTCTTTATATTGCTCGCTTACAGTAAGTGGTACAGAAGCCCTCTCATGCTCTCTAAGAATTACAAGTATGAAGTCCTCTGTGTACTCATAGCCGTCCATAATACCGGTAGTTGGTAGAATTACAAATCTTGGGTCGGCACTTCTCTCAGATAAAATCCAGTTCTTTAAAACATTAACATATCTTGTAAGAACGATAGCTTTTCTAATGCCTGTATTATCATAGTATTCATCATTTGATGCTTTAAATGAAACCGATTGAGAATCATTAAAGTATTGTTCGTTTCTATCATAATAAGATACTTTTACGTTTATTGTTCCAGAAGCGTTTTCGTTCTTTGGTTCTAGCTTTAATAGAATTATTCCACCTTTAACTTCTCCGCCTTCACTCTTTGAAGGGAATAATGTATTTACATTCATGATGTTACCAGTTTTAGCATTTGCAGTATCTGAGCCATAAATTGCTGTAACTTCAAAATCTTCAGAATCAACATCTAATGATAAGTCAAATACAAGTGGAGTAACCATGTACTCAAAGCCTTCGCCCATACGCTCTTCAAATTCTTTGCTATTATGTACTGAATAATAGTTGGCACCCTTAACATCAGTTATTTCTTCAATTAGTTTTGTATTAAAGTCTACACCAACACCTATAAATGTTGTATATATACCAGTAGTTGCGTTGTTTTTAACCATAGTCATTAAATCGTTTGAACCTGTCATACCATAATTTGGCATAGCATCAGTTACAACTATGATTCTATTTTCATATTCATCTTTGCTATCTTTAATAAACTTACTAAATTCTGAAGTCGCCTGAACGTAGCCAGATGAGAAATTAGTGCCTCCATTATCTGCTATTTTCTTTATCTTATTCTTCAAGTTAGAAATATCAAGTTTTGATACTTGTTTAATCTTTTGAAATACACTTGCAGAATCATCAAAGGTTACTAATCCAAATTTATCATCTTCGTTTAGCTGGTCAATTAATGTGCAAACAGCTTCGTTTGCTAAATTCATTTTGCTTCTTCTATCATATTTTTCATTTTCAATAGGATTGTCATAATAATAGCTATAGAAAGGCGATCCCATTGAGCCTGAAATATCTAATAAAACTAAAAGATTTAACTTCTTTCTTTGGAAGTCTTCTTCTTTAATATTTGAATTAAGACCTACTGTCATATAATATTCCGGCTTTTGAGAAACTGGGTCATTTGAAACAGCTGTTGAATATGAAGGGAAAAATAAACCTTCGTTTCCAGTTCTCTTTGAATCGTCAACACCTGTATCAAACATATAATCGTAGAATAGTCCATTATAAGTTACATCTGTAGAAATTGGGAAATATCCATTTTTAATATTTTCTCTGAAATTAGCTATATCCTTTGCTCCTCCAGTAGAATATCCAATATATGATGAACTAGACATTCCGATTGAGAGGCTATCCATACTGCTACTAGCAGTACTTACAGTACTTCGAGCCGAATTCCAAACCATCACCATAAATGATAGTACTGCAAAAATAATAACTAATAGAACTACCACTATAATAACAATTGTAGCTTTTTTCATATAAAATCCTCCTTAAAACCTAAGTATGAGGTTAGACAATAAATCTCTTTTAAAAGTTCCAAAAATCAGTGTATTTCTTTCCTTTTTCTATTCTCTTCCTGCTCTTCTCTATTCTTCCTATGTCTTTCCTCTTCTTGTTTTTTAAATGCATCTCTTTGCATTTCCGCCTCATCACGACTAAAAATACAACCGCAATATTTTTGTCTATATAGCCCTGCATCTTTTGCCATTTGTTGACCCTCGTGATAGCCTTCTCTAAAGTCATAGTAAACAAACTCTATGTCATATTCTTTTGCCAAATCTTCACAAACTTTTTTTAATAAATCATGTTTTTGATATGGGCTAACTAAAAGTGTTGTTGTAAAACAATCATAGCCATTTTCTTTGGCATATTTTACTGACATTTCTAGTCTCATTCTATAACAATATTCACATCTTATTCCACCATAGTTCATAACTACTGTCAAAAAATCATTTAAGTCATAATAGTCATTTATTATTAGTGGAACATTAACCATTTTTGTGTACTCTTTTAATGTTTCTAACCTATGTTTGTATTCGTCAAAAGGCTGAATGTTTGGATTATACCAATAGCTAGTGATATCATTAAAGCCTTCTTCACGAAGCTTTTTTATTACATAGGTTGAACATGGAGCACAACAAGTGTGCATTAGTATTCTTTTCATACATACTCCTTTTCAAATAGTTTTTGATAACTAAAGATTAACTAAAACAATATCATCTACGAAGCAAATACCATTCTGATTATCTAAAGTTTCATCTCCACTATTATCAAAATACTGCTTAAATTCTTCTGGTTCAATATATACAGATTCAAATTCTCTTTCACAATATAGTTCTATGATAGAATTTATTGGCAAGCCACTTGAAACATAACTCCTTGATATAGCAATTTTTCTAAACTTAGCTATCTTTTCCATGTCAAAAAGTCCCTGATATGAATAATCAACAGCTATTTTATTAATTGTCACATTACTTTGTTTTTCATATTTTTCTACGCTATCAACTATGCTTTGACATATTTCTTTATCAAACGCATTAGCTCCTTTAAAAGAGCAGCACAATTGAACCGTATTAATTGAACTAATCGCAAAGTAAACTCCAGTAATTACTATAAATGCATATCTAAATCCTTTTTCTTTATTTATATCAAATACTGCAAAAGTATAGATTAATAAAATCGCTATTAAAGAGCCTACAGAAAAGAACGCCCTTCCGCATGTATAAATATCTAACTTCTGCCACTACCATCATTGAAATCGGAATAGCGATTGAATAAATCGTTATTATGAATAATTCAAGAATTCTATAATAGTGTTGATTCTTTTTTAAGCAAAAAATCATAATTACAAGCATTATTGTTAATATAAAAGCAAGCCATAAATAATCATAAAAGAACAATGAACTACTAATTATCAAGTCTTTAATATTTGCAAAGATTTTTGTGATATTTAATAACAATTCTCCATTTAATCTCAACAGCTTGTTTCCGGAAAAGTGCTCATATATAAGTATATAAGTATAATTAATTCCAATTGCAACTAGGCTTATAGCAATTGATTTAATAATATCCTTGGATTGCTTATTTGTCATTAAAACCCACATCAAAACTAACTGCAAAAAGCAGCATATCGTTGCTTGATATGAAAACATTCCAACAATTACTAATACTAAACTAAGTCCAGTTTTTTTGTCTATAACAAGCTTTTTAGCTGCAATTGTATATAGTAAAATGCTTGCAGCAATAACAACATCTTCCAAAAACTGCATTATATCGACCATCATAAAGTTGAAATAAAACAAAAAAGATAGAATCAAAAATAAGAATTCATAGTTATATTTATCAGTTAGCTTTTTTAAAGTATTTGACAAGTATACTACGCAAAAGCTCATAATCAACAAAGCAGCTATCGAATCAAATGTTGCTAAAGCTTGTGTAGGAATATTTGCTATATCAGCAATTAAGCAAATTATCCCCATAAAAATTCTTCCATCATTAAAAGAATTGGAAAATGCATAATCATTAATACCTTGCCTAGTTTCAATTCTGTATGTATCAAAAGAGCGATAATCAACTAAAATGTTGGAAAACAAGATGGCTGATATTATAAACACAATGATTATCTTAAAAATGTTTTTTTTCATTCCGTTCTCCTTCAACAACAAAAAGCTACAAGTTTTCTATATGAATCTCATACAATTTGAAATCCTCATTTATACATGACCCAGAGGTTTGATAAAGTTCCTCAAAAAAACCTTTATCAACACATTCCTGAATTATACTCTTTTCATATATTTTGTTGTACCATGTATACCAGATAATATAATAAAGCTTCTGACTTTCAGGAAATTCTTTTGAGATTCTTTCTATACTAGACAAATCAATTAATGCTGTGTTCTCATCATTCCATATTGCAAAGCTGAAATATCTATTATCCATAACTGAATAAAACTTTATATCTTTCTTCAAATAAGGCATTATACTGGTTGTATATTCTACAAATGGGCCATTTAGGACTATGCTCCCGTCACTCAGATTCTCATTCATATATTGTGCCATTTCAATACCGCTTGAATAATTAATATACATTTCCTTATCAGCCAAGAATAATAATCCATGAATAATACTAAATGATGCCAAAACTGCCCACAAAAAATCTATTGTTCTTTTTTCTAATATTTTAATAGGCTTTTTTTGTCCAAATGAATTTATCCATTTGAAATACAGTATTATTAATAAGATTGCTCCTACTCTTTGATCATTATGCCCATATATAAAAACATATAATACGCATTGCCACATAATACAAATAAATAGCTTTAAGTACATAAATGGTGAATTTTTAACTTCTAGTATCAGCAAAACGACAATTATGCAGTCTATACAAATCATTAAAAAGTCACTTAATCTAAAACTACTATATAACGTTGATATTAATCTCCATGGATATGTAAGCAAAGTTAGGAAATCATTAAACTCTATTTTTCTATTAACGCCCAACGTTTGATTTGTACTTAAACTTCCTACCAAAGGCAAACCTGAAAGAATTATGAGAATTCCAGCCAAGACAAGACAAAGAAATCTCTTATTTCTATCTGTCGAAGAAAGTGTTTTAAAATCTTTTAAAAATTCCCAAAAATACTCTAATAATACTATTCCAACCATTCCAAGCATTATTACATGAGTGTTAACAAGCATAACAACTGGAAGCAAAAAATTTAACGGTTTTTCTTTTCTGTCTTTATAGCCTAGACACATCAAAACGATTGCTAATGGTATTAAACAATAGCAGCGCGATATTACTGGAAACAGATATATCAATTGAAAAGAAAAAACGATTAGAACTCTTTTATAAAACTTAAAAGGAGCTTTCTTTAGAATTAGATAAACTGAGACGCTTGTTATTATCCAACTAATAATGTTAGTTGTAACATATGGAAATCCAAGCTTTGCAAAAGGCATTAGTATAAAATACCATAATAAAAAATGGCCTTCATACTTCATTTGACCGAATTAATTCTGGTATAGTGCAGTTTTTAGCAATTAACCAAGCCTGTGCTTCATCTCTAAAATTTTCATGAAGCAATATCAAAACGACAGATATTATTAAATATAACAGAAAGACTAACTGTACTTTATATTTTTGAATCCATTCTTTCATTAGCTGTTCTCCTTAAAACATCGTTTCCTGATTTGAATTTTCTTCATTAAATGCTATTCCTAAATGCTTATAAGCTGCAGGTGTTACACTTCTACCACGTGGTGTACGATTTACAAAGCCAATTTGCATTAGATATGGCTCAATAACGTCTTCAACAGTATCAACATCTTCACCAATAACTGATGCAATTGTTTCAAGTCCAACCGGACCACCAGCAAACTTTTTAATGATTTCTTCTAGATATCTTCTATCGTTAGAGTCTAATCCAATGTGGTCAACTTCTAGGCTATTTAGAGCCTCGTCTGCTATCTCATCCGTAATAACTCCATTATTTTTTACTTGTGCAAAATCTCTAACTCTCTTTAATAGTCTATTTGCAATTCTAGGAGTTCCTCTACTTCTAGATGCAATTTCTTGTGCACCTTTTTCAGTTATTTCTATATTTAAAATTGAAGCTGAACGTTTTACAATGTCTTCTAGTTGTTTATTGGTGTACATTTCAAGACGATTTATAATTCCAAATCTATCTCTCAATGGTGAACTTAAACTTCCTGCTTTTGTAGTTGCACCTATCAAAGTAAATTTAGGTAAGTCCAAACGAATGCTTCTAGCAGAAGGACCCTTTCCAATAATAATATCTAATGAAAAGTCTTCCATAGCAGGATATAGTATTTCTTCAACACTTCTATTTAATCTATGAATCTCGTCGATAAATAAAACATCGCCAGGATTTAGATTAGTAAGTAGCGCTGCTAAATCACCCTGTTTTTCAATGGCTGGGCCAGATGTAATTCTAATACTAGCTCCCATTTCATTTGCTATAATTGCAGATAAAGTAGTCTTTCCGTAGGCCTGGAGGACCATATAACAAAGTATGATCTAATGGCTCTCCTCTTTGCTTTGCAGCTTCAATGTATATTTTTAAATTCTCTTTTATTTTATCTTGTCCAACATATTCCTCTAATCTTTTAGGTCTTAAACTATTTTCAATTTCAGTGTCTTCATTAGAAAAACCTGGACATATAATTCTTTCTTCTTGCTCGTCCATAAAACTATTCTCCCATTAATCTCAAAAATTCCTTAACAGTTGGTGATAAGATTTTGCTCTTTAAGTGTGCAACTGCAACTTCTTTTCTTTCTTGCTCAAAGTCATCTATTAATTTAACAAAATCTTTTTCACCTATAATTTCTCTAGAAGCTTTTAAGTTTCCGTAACCTATTCCCTCGCCACAGTCTCTTATATAACCTGCTACAAATGAACCATTTGAAAGCTCAACATTAGATTCTAAAACAATATTCTTTTCTTCTAATTTTGAATCAATCCACTTTCTTGGTCCGCTGCCTTTTATAGGTAATATTAGTTTATAAGCATTTAAGTCTTTAAAGCCAATCTTCTTTTTAATGCATTTATCATAATAGCTTTTGGTTGTGAAGAAACACATGTCTGAATCAGTAAGCTCTTCAATTTCAATACATTCATAGTCATTCTTAATTGGATTAATGAAAATACAAATATCGAAAGTACCATTTGCTATTCTTTCAAATGGATCATCATAAGTATCTATTGAACAAATAATTCGTACCTTTGGATATTTTTTGGTGAATTCTATAAGTGGCTTCATAAGTATTGGTCTAACTAAAGAAGACTCACAAATAATACGAAGCTCTCCTGTTTCAAGGTTTTTATATTTTTCAAATAGATTTTCAGCATTGTTTAAAGTCTCAAGGCTAGTGTTAATATATTCGTATAAATTCTTTCCTTGAGGAGTTAGAGTAACACCTGTTTTTGATCTAATAAATAATACTTCTCCTAGTTGATCTTCTAACTTTTTCATTGATTGAGTAACTGCAGATTGAGAAATAAAACATTCTTCTGCAGCTCTTGTAAATGAACCTGTTTGTGCGACTTTTTGAAACATTTTATAAAGCTCGTAATTGATATTCATAACCTTTTCCCCTTTTCATTAAAATGTCACTTATATTATCCCACTTATCATAAAGAATTGAAAGCATTAATTAAAATAATGATAAAAAAAGGCGGCCTTTGGCCGCCGCTACGATACTAATAAAGAATGGCGACCAATGGCCGCCGCTACGATTTTATTAAAATTTTACTATTTTTTCCCATGGTAAATCGGCTTTTCCGAAATGTCCATAGTTGGTTGTCTTCTTATATATAGGTCTTTGTAAATCCAAATAATTGATAATTCCACGTGGAGTAAGTTCAAAATGTTCTTCTATCTTTTTAATTATCTCCTCTTCTGGAATTGCATTTGTACCAAATGTATCTATAAAGATAGAAGTTGGTTTTGCTACGCCGATTGCGTAAGAAAGTTGGATTTCACAACGTTTTGCATAGCCATTGGCTACAACATTTTTAGCAATGTGTCTAGCCATATATGCTGCAGAACGGTCAACTTTTGTAGGGTCTTTTCCTGAGAAGCATCCGCCTCCATGACGAGCAACGCCACCATAAGTATCAACTATAATCTTTCTTCCTGTAAGACCACTATCTCCTAAAGGTCCGCCAGTTACAAATCTTCCTGTAGGGTTGATGTAATATTTTGTGTTTTCATCTAAGTATTCAGCAGGAATTACCTTTTTGATAACCTTTTCTTTTATTTCTTTTCTAAGTTCTTCAATGTCTTTAGTGTCTCTATGCTCTGTTGAAACAACAACTGTATCTACTCTTCTAATCTCGTCATTCTCATATTCAACAGTTACTTGAGTTTTGCCATCTGGACCGATATCTTTAATTTCACCGCTTCTTCTAGCTTCTGTTAAAGCCTTAGCTAATTTATGTGCATAGCTAATTGTAAATGGCATGTACTCTTCAGTGTCATCGCAAGCATAACCAAACATCATACCTTGGTCACCAGCACCTTCTTGAGCTGCTTCTCCACTCTTTGTTTCTAGTGAATTATCTACTCCAAGAGCAATATCTTGTGATTGTTTTGAGATGTTAATTTCGATTTCGCAAGTTTTGTAATCAATATCTTGTTCTCCAAAATAGCCAATCTCTTTAACTGTCTCTCTAATTATTTTTTCTAAATCATCCTTGGTGTAATCTGCATTTGATGTAACCTCTCCTGTTACAAATATTTTTCCTTTGCTTGCTACGCTCTCCATGGCAACCCTAGACTTTGAATCTTTTTCAAGATAAGCATCTAATAAGCTATCTGAAATATAGTCACAAAGTTTATCTGGATGGCCCTCAGTAACGCTTTCTGATGTAAAAAACTTTTTCATATCTATTCTCCTTTCAGTTTTTAGTGAGACTAACGATTATTCTTCGAAATATCTACAAAACTTCAGAATTGCTCTTTTTGCAAGGAAAACAAGCGAATAACTCTGAAGGCGTATGTGGTATACGTTGAAGAGTCATGAGTGCAGTTTGACACAGCAAAAAGACAATTATGGAGTTTTCGTAAAAAAAGCCTCGGCATACGTGCCGAGGCTAGATAAACGATTTTAGAATCATCAGCCAAAGCACCTAAGTACTTTGTCGGTATTAGCACCTAACTTAATAGGTTGCTGCGGAGTCATAAAGCCGAATCTCTCGTCCGCTCTTGATAACATTTTTTATTTAAATACAATTGAATTATATCACTTTTATGTAGTATGTCAACCTTATTTTGAGAAAAGTTTCTCAATTCTTGACCTAATCTCAAACCTTCTATATATGTAGTAAAACCAAAATACTACAACTAAAAGAAGGGATAATGCTTGAGATACCCTTATGCTGGTATCAGCTATATACAAAGAATCTGTCCTTAGACCTTCAATGAAGAACCTTGCAAAGCCATATAAAATAAAATATAGTGTAAATATTTGACCAACGAATTTTCTATTTTTGCTAAGTCTAATTAGTATTAAAAATATAATAAATGTGCAGATAGATTCATATAAAAATGTTGGATGATAATAACCAAATTCACCAGTTACCTTATCTACTATTCCCATCTTTAAAAATGAATCCGTTTCGACGCCATGTGCTTCTGCATTTACAAAATTGCCCCATCTTCCAATTGATTGACACATTGCTAAATATGGAACACAAAAATCTGCCATATCTAAAAATTGTATTTTTCTAACCTTACAAAAAATGTAGCCAGTTAATACTCCACCTATTACTCCTCCATAGATTGCAAGTCCACCATTCCACATAGCAAAAATTTCATCTAGATGATTGCTATAATAGTCCCATTTAAAAGCACAGAAGTATAATCGCGCTCCAACAATTCCCAGCGGAATCATCCATAAAACTAAATCAACGATTGCGTTCCAATCTATCTTCATTGAAAATTTTTCAACGTCAGGAGTCTTTTTTAATCTTCTATTTGCTAAAAACAAAGCAAGGATTATACCGGAAATTATTATAACTCCATACCAATAAACTTCTTTACCAAATAAGGTAAAGGCAACTGGGTCAATATTAAAATCAAGGTTTAAGTTTGGAAATGTAATATGATTCATACTGTTCTCCTATTTTTCTCTTGTATTTTTTTAATTCTCTGGTTCAATTATTGAAGAAGCCATATTATTAAAATCAAAATGCTCTTTTAAAACTTCTTCAACATACTCTTTCGAGATTTCTTGGTAAGCTTTTACAAAATCAAATGAATTAATGCCTTTAAAATAGTCTGCCACAAAGGTTCTAGCCATAACTGTTGGGTCATTAAATGTACGAATTAGGCCTCCGTAAAGCATCTTTTTTGTTCTGTCAAAAGAGTCATTTTCTAATCCATTATCTATTAATTCAGTAATACTACTTTTTATTTTTTCGATAACTTTTTGAGGTTCATTACTTTCAAAGCTTAAAACACTATATGCATAATCCTCTTCAAAGGTGTAATCAGTATCTATTGATTTAGTAATAGTGCCATCATTGTATAAGTCTTCGAAGGCTTTCGAGCTATCTCCGGCAATCATTGAAAGAAGAATTTCAATTGCTACTGCTCTTTTTACCACTTCAAAATTGTCTTCGTCATAGCCGGCTTTTCTAAGTTTAGTGTCTTTTAAATCTCTAAAAGCAAGCACAGCCATTGGAATGCTTACATCCATTTTTTTAGAAACTTCTTTTTCAAATACCTCTTCTGAAAATTCTCCATAATATCTTTCAATTTCTGGTTTTTCTTCTTGGTTCTTAACTTTATTTTTAATAGTTTCTAAAATCTTTTCTGGTTCAACATCACCTGCAACAGCGATAACCATATTTGAAGGATCATAAAAAGTATTATAACAATCATATAAAATCTCTGGTGTAATGTGACTAATTGACTCTACAGTACCTGCAATATCTTTTGAAACCGCATGCTTATCTCCAAATAATGCTTTTAAAATACAAAAGAAAACTTGCCACTCTGGGTCATCGTCATACATATTTATTTCTTGGCCAATAATGCCCTTTTCTTTTTCAACATTTTCGGCTGTTAAATATGGTTTTTGAACAAAGTCTAATAAAATGTCAAAAGCTTCATCAAATCTAGAATTGCAACTAAATAAATATGCAGTATGATTAAAAGTTGTGTATGCATTAGCATTTGCACCAATTTTTGAAAGCTTATCTAATGCGTTTATTCCATCAGATTCTTCAAAAAGCTTGTGCTCTAAAAAGTGTGCAACACCATCTGGTACAGTTGTAATTTCATCTTTTCCTGGAGCCTTAAACTTGTAATTTAAAGAACCAAAATGTGTAGCAAATGTTGCATAATAATTAGTTGCTCCTTTTTTAGGAATGATTATTACATCTAACCCATTTTCTAAATGCTCAATATAGACTTTTTCATTCAAATTCTCAAGAATCATAGTAAGCTTCCTTTCAATCATGAACTTTTTGTTAAAAAGTATGTAACCTTTGGCTCAAGTCTATTTGCCACTTCAACGACATCTTCTTTGGTAATGCTTAAAACTTTTTGAATTGTTTTATCTATGTCATCTTCTGCATTTAATAATTTTTGTCCCATAGCCCATCCAATTAATGCGGCTTGTGAATCATTAAATGCCCTAAATCTTGTAGTTAGATTTACCTTGGCATCATGCAATTCTTCTTCAGTGATATTGCCTATTTTCATATCATTTATTTCTTTTAAGATGGATTCTTTAGCAACTGCAAGATTTGATATTTCAATACCTGCTGCAACTACAAGCACAGCCTTGTGCTTTATATACTGTGAATGGATTGTATATGCAAGTGAACGTTTTTCTCTGACGTTATTAAAAAGTTTTGAACTAGCCGTTCCACCTAGAATTGCTCCATAAACTGTCATTTTATAGAAGTCTTCAATTAAATCTTTAGAGTCTAATTTATATGTAAATACAAGCTTTCCTTGTGTAACACTTTGTTCTTCGGTTATAATAGCCTCCTCTTTAATAGGACTATCATCCTCTGGAGTGATTAAAACAAAATCTCTTTTAACCGCTTCAAATTTAGATGTAATTATATCCTCAATTTGAGCCTCATCAATATTTCCTGAAACATAAATATTAATCTCAGCGGTCTTAATAATTCCTATGTAATAATCATATAAATCTTTTGCGTTAATTTCATCTAAATCTTCAACATAGCCATATTTATATAATCCATAAGGGCTATCTTTGTACATCTCTTCTATTGCCCTGTCTGAAGAATAAGTAGCTTTATCATTTATCTTAGAATTTATAAGCTCTTTTAAAGTTTCTTTTTCTTGTCCAACATATTCATTTTTAAAGTGTCCGTCTTCAAGAATAGGATTTAGTATTATTTCAAAAAGAAGGTCTATGCTTTCTTTTAAGATATCGCTATTATCAAAAGAATACTCGTTAGAAATAGTATCCATCATAAATTGAAGAATTACATTGTTGCCAATCTTATCTGAATTAGCATCTAGTGAAGCTCCATATAGTTCTTCAAGTTTTATTGATATATCTTTCATTGTTGGATAATCTATTGTTCCTCTTCTTAAAACCAATGGAATTAAAGCATCTTTTGTAATTGTTTCTCTGTTTAATCCAAGCTTAAGAGCCACCACTATGTCATTTGTTTTGAATTGATCTTTGGTGTTTAAAAAATGAAGATATATACCTTTTTGGATTTCGACGTCTTTTTTGGTCATAGCAATAATCCTTCCTTTCAAAACTTCATATTTATGATACCAAAAAATGCCTAAAAATGAAACCTTTTTTGACATTTGTGAATTTTTTGTGAATTTTAGCACTCTCCTATTGACAGTGCTAATTTTTGGAGTATAATAAAGGTGTAAGTTAAATGAAAAAGCTTATTTAGAGCCTTTTATAGGCCATGTAGGCTTTTAGCTTACAAGTTAGCATATTAGTCTTAAGATCATAAATTTATTAATAGAAAGGATGATTTATATGTTTATGATACCTAGAAAAAACCGTGAGTTGGATTTGTGGGACGATATTTTTGATGACCCATTCTTCAGAGAGCCAATGACTTTCAGAAGACAAGAGAATCGCATCATGAAGACCGACGTAAAAGAACTTAAAGATAAGTTCGAAATAACTATTGATCTTCCTGGATATGAAAAAGAAAACTTAGACATGTCTATAGAAGATGGTTATTTAACAGTTCATGCTAAAACTTCAAAAACAAATGAAGATAAAGAAGAAGGCAAATTTGTAAGAAAAGAAAGATTTTATGGTGAATGCTCAAGAAGCTTCTATGTAGGTGATGAAGTTACTGAAGAAGATGTTAAAGCATCATTTAAGAATGGTACTTTAACAATCGATGTTCCAAAGAAAGAGCCAAAGGAACAAATCCCTGAAAAGAAATACATTGCCATTGAATAATAATCCCCAAATTCAAAAGCCCGTTAGCTTGATGCTAACGGGCTTTTCTTATGGCGGCCAATGGCCGCCGTTATGAATTTCATATGCCCAAAAATTTCAGAATTTGTGTTTTTACAAGGAAGACAAGTGAACACCATTGAAGGCGTATGTGGTATACGTCGAAATGGTGTGAGCGATGGATGACACAGTAAAAACCAAATTATGGAATTTTTTATTTGGCTATTAACTCGTCCATATCTTTAATTATTTTTTCTTTGTCCATGTTTTTACCAATGAATACTAGTTTTACCATTCTATCTCCTACTTCATCATCCCACTCTTTTAGAGCATCTGGTTCTGACTCTAGGATTTTTTCTAAATCTTCTTTTGGAGCTGTAGCAATCCATAAACCTGCTTGTGTAAGTTTCATTTGCTTACCAGCTTGTTCAAATAGATATGACATCTCGTAGTCGTTTGCAAACCATACAAGACCTTTACAACGAATTACTTCTTTAGGGAAGCTTTTATTAACGTAGTCTTCAAACTTCTTTGAACTAAATGGTTTTCTAGACATATATACAAAAGTTGAAATTCCGTATTCTTCAGCTTCTCCTTCAACATGGTCATGATGGTGGTGATGTTCACCATGTTCTTCATGCTCATCTTCGTCGTGGTCGTCATCTTCATCGTGATCATCAATAACCTCATCTAAACCTTGTATCCAACCAGATGATGAAGCTGTTTTTTCAAAATCAAAATTGTGAGTATCAATTACTGCACCGATATCTACTTTTGCATAATTTGTTTCAATTATTTTTGCATTTGGTTGAAGATGTTTAATAACTTCTTTTACTTCTGCCAACTGCTCTTTAGAAACTTCATCAATTTTGTTTAAAATAATTAAATTACAAAATTCAATTTGTTGAATTAAAAGATTTTCAATATCTTCTTCATCTAGGTTTTCTTTTTCTAAATCTTTTCCGCCAGCAAACTCATCAACTAATCTTAATGCATCAACTACTGTAACAACATTATCTAGTCTACAAATCTTACGACCTGCTTGTTGTTCTAGACTATCTTCAATGTATGAAATTGTTTGAGCTATTGGAAGTGGTTCGCAAATACCTGAAGCCTCAATTAAGATGTAATCAAATTTTTGAGTTTTTAAAATATCTACAATTTGATTTATTAAATCTCCTTTTAGAGTACAGCATATGCAACCATTCGAAAGTGGCACAACACTGCCCTTGTCCTCTTCTTTTATAAATCCTCCATCTTGAATTAGTTTGGCGTCAATATTTACTTCACCAATATCGTTAACAATTACGGCAACTTTGTAGCCTTCTTGATTTGTTAAAATATGATTCATTAATGTAGTTTTTCCTGCACCTAAATAACCTGTAAGTACCGTTATTGGAACTTCTTTCATTTTATATTACCTCCATTTCTAAACTGCCTTTGCCATCTGCTGACCAAATATGTGCTATTGAACCATTTATTATATTAAATGTAGGTCTAGCATGCCCTATGTCAGCATCAATAATAATTGGTAATTCTTCTCCCAAAGCTCTTTTAATAGAATCTTCATAAGGAACATCTAAAAATGAGCTTTCATACATAACTCTTCCAAATATAATTCCTTTTGTATATTTAAAATAGCCTGCCTCTCTCATTTGCCACAAAGTATAAAACAAATCTTCTGAACCTAAAGCATAATTATCGAAATACCAAATAATTCCGTCGTCTTTGTATCTTTCAATAAAATCTTTTGTATAGTCAAACTTTGTGCCAATCATATACTTAATACAATCTATGCAGCCACCAATAATACGACCTTTTATATCAACATCACCATTAATAGTTTTCCATTCAACAGGCGTATTTAAAATGTAACTGCCATCTTCTAGTGCATCTGTTTCTTCTCTAGTAGCAACTTGGTATAAATCAAAGCTTTCTTGAGGAATAACTTCTCCTTTCATCATGCTTAGTGCACTAGCTAAATTTGTGTAAGGATTGTATTGATCAAAGCTTGCTGCATTCACTCCATAAAAAGTTGCAACATCAAATTTGGTTGTTAAATAATATAGTAATGAGGTTGGGTCTGAATACCCAGCAATCCATTTAAAATCACCACTAGCAATTTTTTCTTTAATGGCCTCTTCATCTAATAATGGCAATATTTCTATTAAATAATCTCCACCAGTTGCTGCAAAAATAAAGTTTATATTGTCATCTTTTACAAGCTCATTAAAATCTTTTGCTCTTGTTTCAGCTGATGACGATGGAAGAAGTCCTGTTCTAACATTTTGCGTTTCATAAACTTCATAGCCTTCTTTTCTAAAATTATTTAATGCAATTTCGAAATTTGCTTTGTTAGGGTCTATTCCCCTACTTGGTGCACAAATCCCAATCGTGTCACCAGGTTTTAAAAATTTTGGATATATCATAATTGTTTCCTTCTTTCATAAGAATCTAACAACTTTTTGCAATATTCTTTATTTAAAAATAATTGATTTTTATTTAAGTTATCATGGTTCAAGCACATACCACTACATAGTGGTGTATAGACAACATATTCTAAAATTTCTTTAATAGTAAGGTAAACGTGGTTAACACCATCTTCTTTGTTTTGATCATCAGTATTAGCTATCAAGTATTTACCACCATCTTCTGAAGTAAGAGTTTTTATGTCATACCCATCTCCACTTTCTTTGCATGGCAAATAAAGCCCAAGATTTTTTTGAGTGCATTCATTAAGTTGAAGAATGACCTCACTATAATTATCTTGGATGTTGTTGCTTTTATATGTTTCTACTAGTCTTGCAAGTTCTTTTAGTTCGTCTTTCATAGTGTGCTCCTTTTTATGGCGACCTTTTGGTCGCCGCTACGTGTATTATATACCTTTTTTTAGATATTTGTAAGTAGGAGTTATTATTAGCATAAGTACGTTTTATATCTGCACATATTTACAATTAATAATATTAATGTTAAAATTATGTTAAGTAAACAGAGTTATAGAAGGACCGACGCAATTAAGGAGGAGAAACATGATACTGATACTCATTGGATTGGTATTCTTGGCCTTTGGCATCTACGTGTGGACAGAGTATAATGATGGGACAAGCATAACCATTTGTTGCAGTTGGATTTGCATATTTCTTGTTTTGGCAGGACTTTTTTCTAACATTGGTGGATACAAAGAGCCTACTGTATTTTCTGAACAAGCCTTATATCCTTTAAACAACGCTGTACAAGAGAGCTCTGCTGATAGGGATTATTTTCTAATAGTTGAAGATGGAAAAATAGTTAAGTACACGTACTGCATCAAAGAAGACACAAGCCTCATCTCTAGCACCGACGTACTCTACGAACTGGTCCAGCGGGAAAAAGATGTTAAAGTAGTAGAGAGCAACAATCCCTCGCTTATCGAGTATTCGTTGAAACCCAAGTTCAATATTTTCTCATTCCGACTGGGATGCCAAAAAACTGAATATGTAATAAGTGTCCCACGGGATGGCATTTACTACAAGTTCAATGAGGGCGACTAACAATCGCCCCCTTTTTATTTGCATTAATTTTATATAAGACAAAAGCACGTTTCAATTGAAACGTGCTTTTTTTGTTGTTTAGATTTTTCTTGTAAATGCACCTTTAGGTCCAAATACACAAGGTGATGTGCATTTAAATCCTGGGAAAGTACAACGAGGTCCTTTTGAGTAAGGTAAAAGATATTCATAGAGGTCTTTGTCATCCTTGACGGCTTCTAGATATCTTTGCATATTGTCTCTAGTTGCTTGCATAATTTCAAGCTGAGGCGCTCCACATAGACGCTCTTTGCATTTTAAGACGAAGTTTTCTATTGTACCACGCTCGTTAACTTTAACAAGCATACCCTGTGGGAACAAATCACTTACTGATTCTGCATCTTTAATCCATTCAGCCTCAAATGGTGTTCCTTTAATGATAGGCGGTACAAATATTGAAAACTTATCTAAGAATGACATCTCGTAGCTAAGAGTTCTATGTCTATGAGAGTGTGCCAAAATAGTCATGCTAATCTCGTAGTTGATAGAGTAGTTTTCGCCAAACTCTTCTCTTCTATCTCTGGTAGCAAATAGCGAAAGCTTTCTGCCCTTAACTTTGGTATCGAGTCCTTCAACTTCAACATCAGGAAGCTTAGCTAAAAATTCTTTAAATACATTCTTTAGCATAATTGCAAAAGGTGTATTTTGTGAATCATCAGCTATGTAGTCCTTAAGCCAATTAATGATGTAGTTTAACTGGCGGAAGTCTACTGTGTATTCCAAATCTGTTGCAGGAGTAAATACACTAATTAAGTATCTGGCGTTCTCAACAGCGAGTTTTTCAACTTGCTTGTCTTCAAAGCTAGGATACTCTTTAGCGATTTGCTCTTTGAAAATTGGGATCCATTTTTCATACAAAGCTAAGTCTGGATATAACTTGTGAAGTTTCTCTTTGTACAGCTTATCAAGACGTTCTTTGCACTCTTCGCTTTCTTCATTGAATTCATGCATCTGTGCTTTAAGTTCTTCTTTGATTTGGTCTAAGATTCTATTGCGTTCTTCATCTCTAGGCCCCATGATTGTATATCTTCCAGACTTTTCAGAAGTGCAATAGACTTTCTCGTTGTTAAGAACCATTGCAAGAATCTTTGGAATTCCTTCAAGCGCTAAGTTGTAATATACGTGTCCAAAAACGCTATGATGTCCTCTTGCGATAGTACCTTTAGCTCTCTTCAAAGTACTCTTCCTTGGCTCATTAAAAAGATCATCTAAGTTAGTTTTTTCGTAGCAAATACCCGCTGCTTTTCCAGAAAATACGATGGCTTCCTCTTTAGGAAGTACATATCCTGGATGGGTTGAACCTAGAACTCTAATTACCATATTTGACCCTCCTTTTTTAATGTAGTTACATAAAAATGTGCGATTAAATTCCGTTCCACAAATTTGTACCATATTTGTTAAAAATTTACAATAATAGATTATGATTTTCAATCGGATGATGTATTTGTCACAGGGCGATTCCGCCAAGATCGCCTAGGGTGAGAATTTCAAAAGGATAAACCTTTTGAAATTCCTCGTGCGGGACTAAATCACATTGTCGCCCTTACAACAAATACATCATCCGATTGATTGACATAATTATTGTGATTAAATATAATACTCTTTATAAAAGTAAAAAGGATTTGTTAATATGAATAAGATAAATTACGTAAATGAATATTTAAAAAATAAGTTTGGCGAACGCACTCTTAAGATTTGTATTGATGGTGGGTTCACTTGCCCTAATCGTGATGGCTCTAAATCAAATAATGGTTGTATTTTTTGTAGTGAACGTGGAAGTGGCGAGCACCTTTCTTATTGTGCTTCTATAAAAGAGCAAGTTCAAAAAGCGTTCTCCTCTATTAAAATTCAAAGAGCAAATCTTTTTATTTTGTATTTTCAAAATTTTACAAACACATATGACACAGTAGATAACTTGAAAAAGAAATATGATGAAGCAATTGATGCTTTTAATGAATGTGCCAATAATATGGCGACCGATGGTCGCCGCTACGATAAAAATGATGAGCACATAAAGAAACTTGTTGGTCTTCAGATTGCAACACGTCCTGATTGCATTACTGAAGAAATTGCTAAGTTATTAGAATCATATTCAAATAAGTTATATGTTGCAGTTGAGCTTGGAATTCAAACAGTAAATGATGATGAAGCGAACTTTTTAAATAGATGTTATACTTCAAAAGATTTTGAAAACGCAGTTATAATTCTAAGAAAATATAATATTGATGTAATCGCTCATATTATGGTGGGACTACCTACTCCTACTGGAATTGAAACTCACGAGGATATTGTAAAAACAGTTGATTTTTTAAACACTCAAGATATTCAAGGCTTAAAAATTCATTCGTGTTATGTGGTTAAAAACACTTACTTGGAAAAACTATATAGTGAAAAAAGATATGTTCCAATTTCACTTGAAACATATCTTGATGAACTAAAATATATTTTAAATAACATTTCTAAAGATGTCGTTATTCATAGAATTTCTGGCGACGCACCAAAAGATTTATTGGTTGCGCCTGATTGGAATGCTCACAAAAAACTTGTTATAAACCAAATTCTTTAACCTTGTTTTAAATGAACGTCTAATTGATTGAATGGTATTTCAATCTTTTCTCTTTCAAAAACTCTCTTAACTTTTTCAAGCATTGGTAGGTATGCATCCCAATACTCACTGTTATTGACCCATACACGAATAGTATAATCGATTGCACTATCACCATATGCTGTAATTCCAACAAATATTGGTTGTTCCTTTAAAACTTGTGGTGTATCATTTACAACCTCTTGAAGCGCATTTTTAACTTTATCTACGTCTTCATTATATGGAGCACCAATTGTAATATCTACTCTTCTAATTGGCTCTCTTGAAAAGTTTGTGATATTAGAACCTACAATACTAGAGTTTGGAACGTATATTAACTTTCCATCTGGTGTTCTAAGTTTGCAACAAGAAAGACCTATTCTCATAACAGTTCCATTTATTCCACCAGCATCAATATAATCATCTACATCAAATTGTTTTGTAAATAATAAGCTAAGTCCTGCCATAACATTTCCAAGTGTGTTTTGAATAGAAAGTGAAACGGCAACACCAACGATACTAAATGCAGCAATAAGGCTGGTGATGTCTACGCCTAGTCTCTTGCAAACGGCAATAATAACTAAAAAGTAAAACAATAGTCTAATTCCATAAGCTACAAAAGCATGTAAAGACTTCGGAATCTTAGACTTTTTTATTCCTCTTTTTATAAATCCCATCACAAAATGAATTACAATTGCAGCTATTAAAATATAAATTAAGACTGGTAAGTATTCAGAAAAAAACATATTTATATCTGAAATATCTCCATTTGTGTCTCTAAATAATTCTTGAAAAAACTCTTCCATATAATTTGTTCCCCCTATTTAACTTGCTTTTTGCCTCTAAGAAATTCATCTAATCCCTCAGGCATATTTTCTTTTATAATAATATATCCTTGATTTTTAGCAATCATTAAATAAAAATTAGTTTTAGTTTCGACGATATCACATAGTTTATCGTATGGGATCTTTTCATCTCCTGCTTCATGCTTTATTTCAAAACAATCTTCATAAAACTCAAAAGATATATCTTTATCTTTTAGCAATGTATTTGATTCAAAAAATTTTTTAACGCCAATGTTTTTGGCTAAGAAGAATAAAAACGGATAGACAATAGCAAATAATATCAAAAACAAATTTTGTAATAATATTCCACCAGTCAATATCAGAAGGCACGCTAAAATCGAAACGATTATTAAATATTTTTTCCACATTATTGCATCATTAAATTTTTTGTATTCTTCATATGTAAATTTTATAGTTGTTTTATATAAACACTCCATAAAAGCTCCTTTCAAAATGCACTATTGATTATTGTACAATCCTTGTTCTAAGCAAGTCTATTTCTTCTGTTGTCATTCCACATCTTATCAAATATTGCTCCATCAAACTCTCTATATTGGCAGTTTTAAGCTCCTCAACGTCATTTAACCCAGTAACATATAATAGCATATCGTCAATATTCATCTTTTTAATTAGCTCATATTTTTCGCTATCTTTTTCTGTTGTAATATCATAATAATTCTCATAAGTTTTCATATAATCATTTATTATTTCATCATATGATGCTCCTGCTAGACCTTCAACAACCATACAAACGTAGCCTGTCCTATCTTTTCCTTCTTGGCAATGAATGTAATATGGGCCGTCATTATTAGCCATATCTCTTAATCCTTGAGCTAGCTTTTGTGAAAACTCATCAGATTTATATTGAATATTCATATCTAAACGACTAACTTTGCCATTATCATATAAAGAAATAAAATATGGTGAATTGAAGTCTTCTTTAGCTCTAAATTCAGCAATTTCTTCATCACTATCTGCTAAATTAATAACATATTGAATTCCATTTAAAGATAAAAGCCTATCTGTTATTGGTGCACGATTATGCTTATTATCTATTGGAGAAGCACCTCTATAAACCGTGTTTTCCTTTAGATTTCCAACATTCATAGGTCTAAAGTTAGCAAATACCTCATCTGGCAAATCACCTTGCTCGTCAGTATAAGTAATATCTCTCATTTTTTGCATATCTAAATACTTAGCAGCTTCATTCAAATAAATTGAACAAAGTGTGTCTTCCGTAACGTTTGCAGTAACCCATAAATCGTCGCCATAATTATATCCAAGTCTAATATGCTCATAGCCAGGATAGCCTACTAGTAGCATCTCACCTGCTGCAACATAGTAACCATTATAATATGGCACATCTTCCATTTTAAATCCGTTAGAAAACTCAAAATTAATGCTATCACCAAAACTAAATCCTAATCTATTAAATTCTTCAATTGAAATATCTACAAAAACACCACCATATTCTGTATCGTGTAAAACTGGTTTATCTAATAGCTCAATTAATGTATCAACATTATCAATTGTTTGTTCTTCCTCATTATTTGTCGGTTCAACTTCCGGAGTAACATTCTTATAATTCATTAAAAAATATGTTGTTCCAATTACAATTGCAGCTACTATTAATAATGCTAAAAATCTTCTAAATCCCATAGTCATTACCTCCAATTTTATTGTCATATTTTTTACTAAAAATGTCAATATTTTACCTTTTGACCTAGCCTAATAAACAAAAAAGAGAGCGAAATTTCGCTCTCTTTCTTTGTTATTTTAGATTATTATCTTTGACAAATTCTAAGAATTCTTCTTCAAGATTATTTCTTGCAGCCACTTCTCTGTATGCTTCTATTTGACTCTTAAATGTTTCGCAGTTAAAGACATTTGTACGTTCATCAGTGTCATAAACAATCCACTCATGAGGCTTTACGCGAAAACATCCTGTCATAAAAGAAAACTCTGTGAAGCCATTTTTGTCTATGACAGTTCCCTCTGCTATTTTATAAGCTTTTAAAAACCTCCGAAACTCTTCCCGAATTTGTTTAGAAGTCATAAAAATGCCTCCCTACTTAATTGCTCTTGCCTCTAGGTAATATCTCTTGTCCCACGCATGACCCATCGAGAAAGTCTTTCTAGGAAGTGCTCCGTCAACGATGACAGTCTTAAACAAATCACCTTTTGCCATAGGATCTAAGATGATACCAGCGTTACCAGGCTTAGTTCCAAGTTCTTTGGTAACATCCTCGCCATGAACGTAGTCAATCTTTCCTTGATGATTTGCAAGATACTCATCTAAGAAGATTTGGATTGAACCTACAGCAATATTAGACTTAGGATTGCTGATGTAGAATACCTTGTCCATATCAGCTGTAACAAGTTCAAATCTTTGACCATTACCTTCTTCATTGATGTCATAGTAAGACTTAAGATTTGCCATGAAGTCTTCAAAATCTACGTCAAACAACACACGATGAATTGCTTCAAACTCAAGAGCATCACTATGAAGATTAACTATCTCAACTAGTGCATATCTTGCAGGACTGTTAAGATATTCTTCTTCAGTCATTGTCTCTTTAAGCTTTTCATAGCATGCCTTTGCAGTAGCAAGAGAATGGTTTCCATCACCCATTGCAAATAGAAGTACACCCTTACCAGTGACATCATATTTCTTCTCGAAATACTCTTGGTCACCAAGTTTTTCAAGCTTAGCAATTACTTCATCTGCAACTTCTGGCTTTAAGTTGTATCCTTTGATATGTCCGCCTTTTTGCATTAAGTCAACGTCGTAAACAACATCGTCATCAGATACTGTGGTCTTAAGGCTCTCGATGATGTCTTTCTTTTCGTCATCAATCAAAATCATGATGTGAGGTAATTCTAGAGGAGCATCTTTTCTGATTCTAACTCTAGGTGGAATTCTCTCAAGAACAGTTTTCTCTGTAGCTCTGATTGGTGTTTGAGAACCTTTCTCATAAGAATAGCCTTCTAGGTCAACCATTCCTATGATACCTTCTCTAACCTTGCCATCATATTGTGTTCTCTCGATGTAGAACATTGCATCTTTATATTCGTCAAAAATACCTTGTGCAAGATATTCTCTCATGGTGCTATTGATGCCAGCAATTCTTTCTTCAACATTTGGATCTTCAAGGTAAATCTCAGGAAGCGTAATTCTTAATGTTGAAGGCTCTTTTCCTACAAACTCATTTACTTCGTTCCAGTAAGCTGGTTCGGAAGTGTATTGGTCGCAAGCAACCACGCTCCACTTGGTCATATCTACAGGCTTCTTTGGTATCAAGATATTCGCCTTTTTAAATGGTACTTTCATTATCATATCCCCCTTCAATTAATTTAAATTCAACGACTTTTATACCACTTATTATGTTAATTGTCAATACGGGTTGAACATTTAAAAAAGGACGTTTTTAGCGCCCTTTAATTATAAAACTAGCTATTATCTCTTAAATATTAATGTCATCAATATTATAAATACAAATGCTATACCGAATAAAAATATAGTAGTATTCTTTTAGGATTTTTGCAAAATCAATCTTAAACTCTTGGTTTAAAATTACATCATCTTTTTTGATTAATTCGTCACCAAAATAATAATTAACTTCTCCTATTTTTTCCCCAACTTTATTTCTAAAATCTAGGCTCTCAAGTCCAACATATTCTGCTTTAAAGCTTTCTTTATCATAATCACTTGGTAAAAACTTTATTATGTCTGAATCAGCTCTTACCTCAAAAACTTCAACATCACTTAAACTAACCGGAATTTCTTTAATCAAATCACCACTATTTAAAAGCACTTGATTATTATAATTGTCATTCATAAAATCAATAATCTTTATAGTATCAACAACGTTGTAATACTTTGAGCCATCTTTTTTGGCATTTAAAGTAACCGATAAAATTTCATGTCCATGAATGTCGCTAAGTGCCGAAAGACAATAGCCCGCTTCTTTAGTATAGCCAGATTTACTACCTTTTATTTTTTCTATATCAGCATCAGAAATATTATAATTTCGCAAAGTAGATTTAACTTTTAAACCATTAGAAAGTGTGTATTCTTTTGTAGTATATACTTCTTTAAAAAGTGGATTTTTAAGAGAATACTCTAAAAGAATTCTTATATCATCTGCAGTAGAATAATGATTATCAGCTTGCAAGCCCGTAACGTTAGCAAAATGTGTGTTTTGAAGATCAAGTTTTTGTGCTAATTCATTCATTTTTGCTACAAAGTTTTCTATGCTTCCAAACTTTAAAATTGCAATGGAATGCGTCGCATCAGCTCCACTTGGGATAATTGAAGCATATAGTAAATCTTTATATGTTACCTTGTCTCCTGCTTTTAAGCCTGCAATACTCGCATCTGGATCAACTGTATTTAAGATTTGCCAAGTAATAGTTACTTGTTCATCAACATCTTCTATATTTTCTATTGCTGTTATTACGGTTGCAATTTTAGTTAAAGAAGCAATATTGGAAACCTCTTTTGAATTTGTTTCTTTTAGTATTTTGCCATCCGTTATATCGTAAACTTCAAGACTTTTAGAATCTGTTTCAGGAAATTCTAATGCATATGATTTTTGAAAAATCAAAATAAAAGCAAGAAGTAAAAAAAGCTTTCGATTCATCTTTGCAATTTTTTTGAATTTTTCTTTTTTATCTTTTAAATATTGTTCCGAGTCTGTATTGTATTGTGATTCTTTTTGAAGCTTTATATATTGGTCAAATCTTTCTCTAGATAATTCTCCATTTTCAATTGCTTCTAGCACTTTACAACCTGGCTCATTAGTATGAGTACAATCTGAAAATTTACAACCATATGTAAGCTCTTCAATATCACTAAAAGTCTTACTAATACCTTCTTCGGCATTCCACATTCCAAGTTCTCTCATACCAGGGGTATCAATTATCATAGCACCATTAGGAAGCATGATTAGATTTCTTGAAGTTGTAGTGTGTCTTCCTCTTGAGTCATATTCTCTAATTTCAGAAGTTTTCATTACTTCTTCGCCATATAATGTATTAACCAAAGTAGATTTTCCAACACCTGAAGAGCCTAAAAATACAATTGTTTTTCCTTTTGAAAAATATTTTTGAATATCTTCTAAACCTTCTTTAGTCACACAGCTTACAGCATATACGTCTACACCTATTGCTATACTTTCAACTTCATCTATATAATCTTGAACATTATCTACCAAATCTCGTTTGGTAAGGATAATAACCGGCACTCCTCCAGATTTCCAAGCCAAACTTAAATATCTTTCTATTCTATTTACATTAAAATTATTATTAAGTGATTGCATAATAAATACGTAGTCAAAGTTTGATGCAACCAGTTGCTCATGTTGAGCGTGCATTTCATGATTTTTGTCAGATGTTGCGGCATTTCTTGAAAAAGAGCTTTCTCTTTTTAGAGTTTTTGTTATCATGCTATCTCCAGAATGGTTGTATTCTATTAAAACAAAATCTCCGGTAGTTGGATAAACTCTATCTGGATTATCGTAAAAAGCTCCTCTTTTTATTTGTGCAAAGCCATTGCCATTATTACTAACAATCTCATATCTATCTTTATGAGTAGCTGTAATTCTGGCAATACTATTAACATCATTATCTTCTATTTGTCTTTCTTTTAATCCGTAATCAAAAATATCCACTTCTAAATTTTTCCTCTTTCTGCTTCAATTGCATTATATAATTCATCTAAGTTGAACACTTTTTTGCCTGAAAAATAGTGCATTAGTAGTGCCGAAGCAAGACAAATAAGTATAAACAAAAATGCTATAACTACTGCTAATATTATTCCAATTACCACTGCTCCATTTCCTGCACCTTGAACAATAGCAATTGCTGCTACAAGGCCAATAGTTAATAAGATCGAAGCTGCAAGAACAATTATGAAATTAACGAATTCGTAGAATAAATTCATTCTTGTCCATTGCCAGAAATGTCCTCTAAGCATATCTCTTGATTTTGCTAAAACTTGCTTTGCATCTTGAATTGCTTCGTCTTTAGCCAAAACATATGGAAGCGCTTGATATAATAAACCATAAATGAACGACCATACTCCAGCAAATAGATATAGAAGAACTACAGAAGCAAAAAGAATAATAATATATACTTCACTACTTGAACCAACATATCCAATTCCAATAAGTATATTGGCAATTACAATCGCTATTAAAGTTGGCAATAGTTTAACCCAATATTTTAAATTAGCTTTTATTGTTCTTGCATAATCTTTAAAGCCTAATTTAAAGAATTCAACTGGTGATGCATTATTGCCAGATTTCAATTGCAATAATTCTCTTATTAGTCCTACTCCAAAAACAGCCATAAAAATAGCTAAAGCAGCTGAAGAGATAAGAGTAAACGGCGTACTAAAAGCATTAGCTATTGGTTGTGGGTCTTCTATTTTTAATATCGTACATATTAAAACACCAAGGACGTTTCCTATAAGTGACGATATAACACCTAACACAGCCCCAATACCACCAGATATCACACGAATAATTAATCCGTATAGAAACTCATACAAAAATACTTTTAGCCTTTGAGGTTTAATATTTTCTGTAACTTGCTTTCTAATTTCACCATTAGTTATCATAAAGATTCCTCCTAAAGTTTTTTTCACTTACCATTTACATTATAGCACAAATTTATATTTAAATAAACTGGAAGGTCTATGGCCTTCTCCACCTTGTATTTTATCAGTTTTTTCAATCTTATTTGCAATCATACGTCTAAAGGCAGGGGCAAGAAGTTTTTTTCCTAAAATAACTTCATAAACTTTTTGAAGTTCTCCCAAAGTAAAATACTTAGGCATCATATTAAATACAACATCCGTGTATTCCACTTTATTTCGAAGTCTTTCTATACCAGTCAAAATTACTTCCGCATGGTCAAAAGCAATAGAATCATTTTCAATTATCTCGTATTTATAACGATTAGTTGTGGCTTCAACAAGTATCTTTTTGGCTTTAACTGTGATTTCTTCATCCACGCTTTTAAGCTTTAGTGTGACTTTATTTGAAGTTTCTTTATAATCTATATTAAACCAATAAGCACCTTCTTTTAGCTCTTCTTTTAATGTGTTTTTATCTATTAAAGCCATATATGCTGTAGAGACAATCCTCATTCTAGGGTCTCTATGAACCGCACCAAAAGTGTAAAGTTGTTCCATATAAATGTTACGTAAGTTACTTTCTTCTTCAAGAATTCTTTTTGGACAGTCCTCAAATTCTTCATCAAGCTTCAAAAAGCCGCCTGGGACACACCATTTATCTTTAAATGGATATGTGATTCTTTTTATCAACAAAATGCTCATTGATTTTTCACTAGTTTTTCTATAATTGTCTTGCAATATATCCGAGACACTAAATAAAAGAATATCTGTGGTCATTGATAATCTTTTGTAATCGTCTGGATTATATGCTTTAAGAAATTCTTTTTCTGACTTGTACATGACCTCCTCCTTTATTTAATTATAACTCTAATTTCATATCTCCGTCATTTATCCATCCAATTTTTCTAAATATTTTATTAAATACCCATGCAAGTGTTGCTGGTAATACAATGCAAACTAATAACAAGCCCATCCAATCAAAAGTAGTTATTGATTCTTTTAATCCATTTGTTATATCTGACACCCAACCACTATATACTCCAATTGGGCCTACCATTCCGCAAGTACCCATTCCTGAAGATATTGCCGGCCCATTCATTTGCATTTTGAAAACGCAGGTTGCAATTGGTCCAGTAATTGCTGAAATAAGTATTATTGGAATCCATATTTTAAACTTTTTAAGTATGTTACTCATCTGAAGCATTGAAGTACCAATCCCTTGGCTTATTAACCCTGCAACTTTGTTTTCTTTAAAACTAGCAACTGCAAATCCAACCATTTGTGCACAACATCCTGCTACAGCTGCTCCACCCGCAAGACCGGTTAGTGAAAGTGCTGCACAAATTGCAGCAGAGCTAATTGGAAGTGTTAGACAAATACCAACTATTACTGAAATAATTATTCCCATCAAGAAAGGATGTAACTCAGTAGCCCACATAATTGCATTTCCAATTGCTGAAGCTCCTGCACCAATTAGAGGTGCAATCAATGTTGAAAGTGCTACACCAAATACAACCGTTACGGCAGGGGTTACTAAAATATCTATCTTTGTTTCTTTTGAGACTAGCTTTCCAACCTCAGCAGAAAGAATTGCAATTACAAAAACTGCAAGAGGGCCACCTGCACCACCTAACGTATTGGCAGCAGCTCCAACTGCAGCAAGCGAAAATAATACCAATTGAGGTGCTTTAAGTGCATAACCTATTGAAATTGCCATCGCAACTCCAGCTGCTCCCATTGCGTAAGATCCAATTTGATTAAGAATCTCAATATTAAACTGAGTTCCTATTGTGTTTAGAATTGTTCCTATCAATAGTGAAGCAAATAGTCCTTGTGCCATTGCTGACATAGCATCAATGCCATATCTCTTTAGTGAAAATTTAACATCTTTCTTCTCTGCAAAGTCTTTGAACTTTTTAAAAATGTTTTTCATAAGCACCACACCTTTCTTTTTGTACTGTTATTATCATTTTGTTAATAACAATTTTCAAAAATAAATTGGGATTGCTCCCAACTATTTTTTCTTTCGATTTTATTATAAGACGGTGCTAGTATAATGTCAATATGATATTAGCATTTTGTTAATATCATACATGGTTTATATATTTATTAAATTCTTTGAAACTTATGCCCTCCGGTATATCAAAAAATTCTTTTGTTGGACTATCCTTTCCTCCACGTAATTCTATGTAGTAATCTACTATTGCCTTAATAGCTTCTTCTTCAGAATTATATTCATAGATACCTTTTCTATAAAAATTAGGGTGTTCCATGTGATATACTTTACCATTTTCATAATAAAGTACGAAACAGTGCATATGTTCTTCCTCTTCTAGGTTGCCATAGTCGTCTGGCTCAAAGATTCTACAACAAAACATCTTATTTTTTACACCTATTTTATCTAATAAATAATGCATTAGTTTTACCTGATCAATACATGTTCCAATCTTGTTTTCAAGAATTTCTTCAAGTGTCATTGTTCTATAAATCCTACGAAATTCTTTCATAGTATTTAAATGCTTTTCGCCATAAATATCAAGCCATCCATACTCTATGTTGTCTAACATATATTGAAACACATCTTTTGCAGTTTTTATTTGTTCTAATTCCATTACTACACTTCCCTCTCTCCTAGGTCTTCCGCAAACCTTAGTAAATATCCATCCGGGTCTTGAACTAAAAATTCTTTATTGCCTAACAATTTGTTATCTTGTCTATACCAGTTTTCTTCCATTTCAAAAGCAACTTTATAACCATTTTCTTTAAGTTTATTGTATAGTCCATCCGCATTTTTGATTTCTATTTGAAAATTAATTCCATTACCATATGGATGCGTTAGCTCTCCTACATCCCATTTTTCAAAATTTGATATTTCCTGAATCATAAATTGCGTCTCATCCATTGATAAAAATGCAAATTTGCTTTCTGGTCTTTCGTATTCTATTTTAAAACCAATGCAATTATAAAACTTAAGGCTCTCTTCCAAATTGTCTACCGCAAGTTCTGGAATCATTTGATTAAATTTCATAGCATTTCTCCTTATTGAAAAATTTTAACGGTTCTCACTTCTAAAGTTTTAAGAAATGAGAACCGTCTTCAAATAATTATTTAGCAAATTGTTTTGCACATCTTACGCTAATTAGTATAGCTGCTTCACGAGTTGCATTTCCATTAACTCCAAATAGTCCGTCTCCTATTCCCTTTATTATTTCTCTATCTGCCATAAAGTAAATAGGATCCATACCCCAATCATGCATTTCATTGTGATCTTTAAACTCTACTCTTGCAGTTGGATCATATCCTTTAATATCAATCTTTGCTTTTTCTAAAGCTCTTGCCATCATTGTAGCCATTTGTTCACGAGTTATTAATGCATCTGGATCAAAAGTAGTCTCAGAAGTACCTTTTGTTATTTCAAGGTTATATGCTTTTAATACTTCTGGGTCATCAGTATCTGTAAAAGGATCTTTTGGTCCTGCTGCAACTGTACTACCAGAGATTTTTTCCCAAAGTTTAACTGCAATATGTGCAAATTCTCTTCTAGTGATATTTTGAGTTAAATCTTCATTTTTGAAAATGGCTGGTATAACTCCAAGTTTTTCCGCTTCTTCAAGTTCTGCCTTGGCCCAATCATGTGCTTTAAAATCTACTTTTTCATTTAATACTAACTCATTAGACCAATCACTAAATCTTTCATTTCCATTTTCATCTGCACCAGTGTA
>JAEEGL015693718.1_pt1 | contig 46983 bp, 39 predicted proteins | sample 9134231 | NCBI WGS metagenome assembly JAEEGL01 (sample SAMN16246548, study PRJNA631951) | gut metagenome | biome: gut microbiome; feature: rumen; material: fiber-attached | host: Bos | place: Iran: Karaj | collected 2018-10
ATACCCCCTGCGACGCAGGGGTGTCCCTTTCTCGTTTGCGGGTGCAAAGGTACGGCGACTTTTCCAAACCACCAAATGTTTCGACAACTTTTTTGCGAAATTTTTTCCACAGGGTGATTTATGTCAAGCCGCTCGCGCGCGTACATTAATATATTTAACGGGCGCTCGGCGCGAAGCGACGCTTCAAACTTGAAGAACGTTAACGAAAACGGGAACTGAGGTCTTTGACGAGAAAAGTAAATGCGGAGGAAATTTCGTCCAGAAAATTGAGATATAATACATGCTATTTACTGAGTTAATTTACTCCGCATTATTGCGCATTTTCTTTCAGAGTCAAAAAAAATCTATGGAGTTTGACCCAGCTTCCACTATTTGAGCAAAAATGACGGCTAAAAGGCTGTTATTGTGATGATTAAGAAAGTGGAAGATATTCGCATAGCCTCCACTTTGCTTCCACTCTGAGTGGAGGCTAAGTGGAAGCAAAATGAACAGTCTCCACCATGGTAACTCTTTATCATTCAATTCAATATGCGGCTTTTTCCAGCAAAAAGTGGAAGCAAGGCCAATTGGCGTGTACAGAAAAAGTTGACGGAAATAGCGTTCAACTTATGCGCACTTATGCCCTTCGGAACTCTGCGACCGCGTTGAAAAGTCCTGCTTCCGGAACGGTATTGGGTTACATTGTTCGGTCGCGATCGAATAACGTACACATATAGTCGCTCAAGGCGATGCCTATATTCGTGAAGGCCGATGCCTATATACGTGCAGGGCGATGCGTATATATGTGCAAGGCTGAGCGAATGGACGTGAAGGCCGATGCCTATATACGTGAAGGGCTGAGCGAACGGTCGTACAGGCCGATGCAAACGGACGTGTAGGGCTGAGCGAACGGTCGTGTAAGAGGAAGAGTAGAAGGATGTTCTGAATGGAATGAATGGGAATGAAAAACCGCACGGATAACCGTGCGGCATACGAGCCCAAGGATGGTGGGAACGGGATTATTGTGGGAATCTGGAGATAGTCGGAATCGAATGAGCGGAAGGGCTATAAGGCTTCGAGCATACGCTTGATGACCACTTGGGCGGAGATCTCGCGGTTGGCCGCTTCAGGGATGACGAGGCTGCGAGGACCTTCGATGACGTCGTCCGTGACAATCATGTTGCGGCGCACGGGCAGGCAATGCATGAAGTGAGCATCATTGGTCACTGCCATCTGACGATCGCTGACGCACCAATCCATCATCGAATGGTAGTCGTTCAGCACCTTGCCGTAGTCCTCGGGGCGGGTGACGCCAGGACAGCTCCAGTTCTTGGCATAGATGAAGTCGGCACCCTCGAAAGCTTTCATCTGGTCGTACTCTACGCGGGCATTGCCGACGAACTGCGGGTCGAGCTCGTAACCCTCGGGATGTGTGATGACGAAGTCGACATCGGCGGCCAACATCCATTCAGCAAAGGAGTTTGGCACGGCTTGCGGAAGAGCTCTGGGATGAGGTGCCCAGGAGAGGACAACCTTGGGACGTTTAAGTGAACAGTGAAAAATGCCGGCTTCGCCTCCAAGTGACGAATAAGAGTTGCCTTTGTCCTTGTCAGGTAATCCGCATTGTTCACTCTTCACGTTTTCCATTTCATTAGCCATCCACGATTCATGGATGGTGATGAGGTCGGCGAATGCCTGCAGGGGATGTACCGTAGCACTCTCCATGAAGAAGACGGGACGGCCCGAGTAGCGGATGAACTGATTGAGGATACGTTCTTCGTAATCGTCCTTGCGACTCTCGAAGCGGGCAAAGGAACGGACGCCGATGATGTCGCAATAGGAGGCCATCACGGGAATGGCTTCCAAAAGGTGCTCACTCTTGTCACCGTCCATGATGACACCGCGCTCGGTCTCAAGTTTCCACGCACCTTGGTTCACGTCGAGTACGATGACGTTCATGCCGAGGTTCATGGCAGCCTTCTGCGTGGAGAGGCGCGTGCGGAGCGAGTTATTGAAGAAGATGAGCAGCGCTGTCTTGTTGCGACCAAGGTGCTGCCATTGGAAGCGGTCGCGCTTCACTTCTTGTGCTTCGGCGAGTGCTACCTTGAGGTCGCCGATGTCTTGTACGTGTTGAAATATTCTCATGTTGTCTATGGGCGAGTCTGTCCCTCACCTTTAATGATCCATTTATAAGTCGTTATCTCTTCGAGTGCCATAGGCCCACGGGCATGCAGCTTCTGCGTGCTGATGCCAATCTCTGCGCCCAGCCCGAACTGTCCGCCATCGGTGAAACTGGTGGGGGCGTTGTGATAGACACATGCAGCATCCACTTCCGTGAGGAAGCGACGGGCGGCCTCTTCATCCTCAGTTACAATGCTTTCGCTATGACCAGATCCATAGCGAGCGATATGCTCGAGCGCTTCGTCCAAGCTATCGACGACCTTCACCGCCATGCGCAAGGAGAGAAATTCGGTGCCAAACAAAGACCCCTCTACATCTCCCCGTGAGGGGAGACTTGCATGTCCGTTTGCAAACTGCGCGCAGCCACTCTCCTCACAGGCGGGAGTGGTCGGAAGTGGGTCTTCCATCAAGACATCCACACCTTTTTCATAGAGCGGTTCCAAAATCTTCGGCAGGTCGGCGAGGCGATCGCGATGGATGATGAGGCAGTCGAGGGCGTTGCAGACGCTGACGCGGCGCGTCTTGGCATTCACGACGATGGGAATGGCCTTCTGGAGGTCGGCGGCACGATCAACGTAGCAATGGACGACGCCAGCCCCCGTCTCGATGACGGGGACACGGGCATTCTCGCGGACATAGTTGATGAGGCGACTGCTGCCACGGGGAATGATAAGGTCCACCACCCCACGAGCTTGCAGCAGACGGTCGGTGTCCTCATGGCTGGTGAGAAGTTGAGCGCACTCGAAAGGAAGACCGTTGCGCTTTAGCACTTCGTGAATGAGGGCAACGATGGCTGTGCAGCTATCCTTTGCATCGCTTCCGCCCTTGAGGACACAAGCGCTCCCTGCCTTCAGGCAGAGGGCGAAGCAGTCGAAGCAGACGTTAGGGCGCGCCTCGAAGATGATGCCGATGACGCCAAAAGGGACACTCACCTTGCTCAGTTCCAAGCCGTTAGGCAGGACGCTGTGCTTCAGCACACGGCCAATGGGGGAAGGGAGGGACGCCACCTTCCGAAGGTCGGCAGCGATGTCGCGGAGCCGCGCCTCGGTCAGTTGGAGGCGATCGTAGCGAGGATCTTCCTTGTCCATTCGCGCCAAGTCGAGGGCATTGGCCGCGAGGAGGGCTGGGATGCGCGACTCGGTGGCATCGGCCAGGTCAAGAAGGATGGCGCTGCGGGCAGCATCGGTGAGGCGGGCGATATAGCGAGAGGCGGCACGGAGGGAGGGACCCGTCGACTGAATCGACGGGCGCTGTCCCTGAGTAAAAGGCGTTTGCGGAGTGCTCATTGAGGGTAGATAGTGGATGCTTTATGAAGGGAGGGCGCTTATTGCGGGAGGAAATGCGTGAACCGGAGGGTGTCGGGATGCCAAAGTAGGTCGGTGATGACGTTGTCACGCTTGCCGTTAGCGATAAAGACGTGGATGCCTTCGGCAGCTACCGCTTGTGCCGTATTGTATTTACTTTGGATGCCTCCGCGGCCTGCGCTGGAGCGTTCGTCTTGCAAGTAATGGCTGAGGTCTGTGCCGAGCGGCACTTCACGGACGACTTCACTGGAGGCATCATCAGGCGAACCCGTAAAGATGCCGTCGATATTGGAAAGGATAATCAATGCCTGACACTGCATCATCTTGGCAACGAGTCCGCTGAGTTCGTCGTTATCTGTGAACATCAGCTCAGTGACGCAGACGGTATCGTTCTCGTTGACAATTGGCAGCACACCATGAGCGAGCATAGCCGTCATGCATTGCCGCTGATTGTCGTACTGCTCGCCGGGTTGGAAGTTCTCCTTCATCGTCAGCACCTGTCCGACGTGTATGCCATGGTCACGGAAGAGGTCGACGTAGCGCCCCATCAGCTTAGCCTGTCCTACGGCAGAGAACAGCTGACGCTGCTCAACGCCATCCATCTGTGCAGTCTCAGTGGCAGGCAGATGCAGCTCGCTGCGTCCGCTGGCCACAGCACCCGACGAGATGAGGATGACCTCGAAGCCCGCACGTCGCAGCTCAGCCAACTGGTCAACGAGCGCTGACATACGAGTGAAGTCCAGCGTGCCGTCGGCTCGGGTGAGGACGTTGCTGCCTACCTTGATGGCAATGCGACTAAACATAACTTACTTGGGAATAGAAGCCATGAGGCCTTCGATGATCGACGTAGTGAAGCCATTGCGTTCCATGGCATTAAGGCCACGGATCGTGAGGCCTGCAGGGGTCGTTACCTTATCAATCTCCGACTCAGGGTGAGCTTTCTCCTGACTGAGCAAGCTGGCAGCACCCTTCATGGTCTGCGCTACGATGCGCTGAGCATCGGCAGGAGTGAAGCCGAGTAGCACACCGCCCTGAGTGTTAGCACGAATATAGCGCAAGGCATAAGCTATGCCGCAGGAAGCCAGCACGAGCCCGGCATTCATCAGTCGCTCTTCCACGAGCATGGCATCGCCAAGTTCCTTGAAGACAGCCAGCAGCGCTTCGTCCTGTTCCTTAGTGGCACCTGCCGACGAGAGGAATGTCATGCTCTCGCGCGTGGCGATGGCGGTATTGGGGATGAGATAGTAGAGAGCGGGCACTTTGCCGTCCTTCTCGAAGACAATCTTCAAATCGCTGAGGCCAACACCACCGACCATCGATGCTACAATCTGATGGTCGTAGTCGAGCCACGGCTTGAGTTGCTCGGCTGCCTCTTGCAGTCGCCAGGGTTTCATGGCCAGAACGACGACGTCGGCCCCTTCAATGCAGACACGATTATCCGTGGTGGTACGGATGGCAGGGTCGAAGGCCTTGATACGCTCCAACTTCTCGGGGTGAGTATTGCTGATGCAGATATCCTCTGTGCGGACGAGCTTGCTTTGTGCAAGGCCGAAAGCCAGTGCACTGCCGATGTTTCCGGCTCCAATGATGGCAAATTTCATTTCTTATTGTCTTTATTGCGGATTTCTACCCTGCGGATTTTTCCACTGATGGTTTTGGGTAGTTCGTCCACGAATTCAATGATGCGGGGGTATTTGTAGGGAGCTGTCTCACGCTTCACGTGCTGCTGCAGCTCCTGAATGAGGGCATCGCCAGCCTTGTCCTTCCACTCTTTTCCGAGGACGACAGTGGCCTTTACGACCATACCTCGGATGTCATCAGGCACGCCCGTAATGGCACATTCAACGACGGCGGGATGCGTCATCAGCGCGCTCTCGACCTCGAAAGGACCTATACGGTAGCCACTGGATTTGATGACATCGTCAATACGTCCCTCGAACCAGTAGTAACCGTCCTCATCGCGCCAGGCCATATCGCCGGTGTGGTACAGACCATCATGCCAAGCCTCTCGCGTCAATTCGGGGTCGCGATAGTATTCCTTGAAAAGACCTACGGGTTTCTGTTCGCCTACACGAACGACTATCTCTCCCTTCTCACCATCTTCACAAGGCGTTCCGTCTGGCTTCAAAAGATCGATCTGATACTGTCCGTTGGGCTTGCCCATCGAGCCTGGCTTAGGCTCCATCCAGGGCATCGTGCCCAGGGTCATCGTGGTCTCTGTTTGCCCGAAGCCCTCCATAAGGCGAATGCCGGTCTGCTCATAGAATTTCTCGTAGACGGCAGGGTTTAATGCTTCGCCAGCGGTACAACAATAACGTAAAGCACTGAGGTCATACTTCGAGAGGTCCTCTCGTATCATGAAACGATAGATGGTGGGCGGTGCACAGAAACTGGTGACATGGTACTTCTCCATCTGTCGAAGGAGGCGGTCGGCATCAAACTTCTCATGGTCGAAAACGAATACCGTAGCACCTGCGAACCACTGTCCATAAAACTTACCCCAGACGGCCTTGCCCCACCCCGTGTCGGCTACAGTCAGGTGGATGCTGTCCTCGCTGAGATTATGCCAAAAGACGCCCGTCGTCAGATGTCCCATCGCGTAGAGAAAGTCATGGGCCACCATCTTGGGCTCGCCCGAGGTGCCACTGGTGAAGTACATCAGCATAGTATCTGAATTGTCATTCTTAACGGCGGGACGTTGGAAGGTGGAGAAGGCAGGGACCTCGGTATGCCAGTCATGCCACTCCGCGCCAACAAACTCAGCACCCGACTCCAAAGAAGAGGGGGACGATTGCGAGGGCGAGGCGGAGGTGTCTTCTTTCACTTTAACCACAACCTTCACGGTCGGGCTTTCGGGCAAAGCCTCTTGAATCTGGCCCATCACATAACGGTCATCAACGCAGATGATGGCCTTGACGCTCGCGCGTGTATTCCTATATACAATGTCATGCTTCGTAAGCATGTGAGTGGCAGGGATGACGACAGCTGCCAGTTTGTGCAAGGCAAGCATCGCAATCCACCACTCGTAACGGCGTTTGAGGATCAGCATCACGGGGTCGCCTTTGCCGATGCCGAGGCTCTGGAGATAGGCAGCGGCTTGGTCGCTTTCGGCTTTTAGTTGCCCAAAGGTGGAGCGCCGCTCCACACCTTCGTCGTTGGTCCAAAGGAGCGCCAACTTATCGGGAGCCTCTGCAGCCCAAGCATCCATAACATCGTAAGCGAAGTTGAAATGCTCTGGGATGATAAAATCCAGATGCTCGTTGTAGTCCTCGTAGGACGTGAACGTAGTTTGTTTTAAGAAACGTTCTACCATGGTTGTCATGTATGATTGATCATTGACGATGCATCATGAAGCCCGTGCACAGGCACTATCAATGATGCACAATCAATAACACGTGATTCTATTCTACTGTAAAGGCCAGGAACCGAACAGCCTTGTCGCCGATAGCACGCATTCCATGAGGGCGAGTGCTGTCGAAATAAATGCTATCACCTTCCTCGAGAACCAACGTCTTACCACCGATGTACAGCTCCATAGCACCTTCGAGGATGAGGTTGAACTCTTGCCCCGGATGGGTGTTCTTGTAGATGGTGTGAGCATCGGGTTTAGGTTCTACCGTGACGATGAACACTTCAGCCTTATTCCCTGCGAAACCGCTGGTGAGACTTTGGTACTTGTAGGCCTTCGTACGCTCAATGCTGACGCCCTGACCCTTGCGCACGACGAAGTAGGAGTGCATGTGCGACTCCTCATCGAAAATAAGTGCATCGGCCGAGACGCCATAGTGCTTGGCTATGATCATCAGTTTGGAGATGGTGATGTCGGCCTCGCCACGTTCCACTTGTTCGTAGGTCGAGAGGTGAAGGCCGCAGAGGTCGGCCACTTCTTGGGCATCAATATCCAAAGCATCGCGCAATCCACGCAGACGCTCCCCTATTTGCTTGAGTTGTTCGTTCATATCTATGCTAATACTTGTTTGAATTTCTCTAAGAACTCGTCGGCCTCAGCCATACTCAGACAGAGAGGCGGCAGCAGACGCAGAACATGTGTGCCAGCACAACCCGTGAAGACATGTTTCTCGAAGAGCAGGCGCTGACGAATCTCCTTGTAAGGAACATCCAGTTCGATGCCAATCATCAGTCCACGGCCGCGAACGTCGACGATATGAACCGGGGTGCCGTCAGAAGCCGTTGCGAGGGAGGCTTGGCCACTATGACACAGGGAACCCAGTTGCTGCAGGAGGTAATCACCTACCACACGGGCATTCTCTACAAGGCCTTCGCCTTCCATGACGTCGAGCACAGCTAATGCAGCAGAACAAGCGAGATGATTACCGCCGAAAGTGGTGCCCAGCTGCCCATAGACAGCCTCGAACTTGGGCGAAATCAACACAGCTCCCATGGGGAAGCCGTTGGCTATGCCCTTGGCCACCGTGATGATGTCGGGACGCACATCAAGCCATTGATGAGCGAAGAAACGACCAGATCGGCCATAGCCGCATTGAATCTCATCGCAGATGAGCACCGTCCCCGTCTCGTCGCACGCCTGACGGAGTCCCTGCATAAACTCGGCCGTAGCCATGCGTATGCCGCCCACGCCTTGAATGCATTCCACAATACAAGCCGCTACATCGCCTTTGGCCAGTTCTGCCTTCCACGCATCCAAGTCGTTCAACGACAGAAACGTAGCGTGGCCATTATCATTGATGGGTGCGATAATCTTGGGGTTGTTAGTCACCTCTACAGCGAGACTTGTGCGCCCATGGAAAGCCTTCTGGGCGGTGAGCACGCGGCGGCGTCCCGTATGGAACGAGGCGAGTTTGAGGGCATTCTCGTTAGCTTCAGCACCACTGTTGATGAGGAACAACTGATAGTCATCATAACCGCAGAGGCGGCCGAGCCGTTCTGCCAGTTGTTGCTGCAAACGATTAACGACAGAATTGCTGTAGAAGCCCAACTGACTGACTTGACGGCTGACAGCCTCAACATAATGAGGATGAGCATGGCCAATGGAGATGACGGCATGGCCGCCATAAAGGTCCAAATATTCTTTACCATCCTCGTCCCAGACGCGACAACCTTTGCCGCGCACAATGTTGATGGGAAAGAGGGGATAGACGTCGAATAAGTTCACGATTTGACGAATTACTATTAATGGATTAACTTATACTTATCTCCTCAGAAGGCAGAGGGTTTGAGGTTCAAACCGGCATGTTCATCAAAACCGAACATGAGGTTCATGTTCTGCACGGCCTGACCACTTGCACCTTTGAGAAGATTATCGATAACGCTGGTGATGAGCAGTTTGTTGTCGAACTTCTCGACGTGAACAAGCGCTTTGTTGGTGTTGACGACCTGTTTGAGGTCGAGTTCGCGGTCGACGTAGTGCGTGAAGGCTGCCGCCTCATAGAACTGACGATAGAGTTTGACGACATCCTCCTCGGGCAAGGCGGGATCGATGCGCACGACCTCCGTACAAAAGATGCCTCGAGCGAAATCGCCACGATAAGGGATGAAATCCAAAGAGGCATCAAAGCCTGGCTGCAGTTGAGCCAGCGACTGCTTAATCTCGGGAACGTGCTGATGGCGAAAAGCCTTGTATATCGACATATTACCTGTTCGCCACGAGAAATGAGTCGTAGCGGCGGGTTTGACGCCAGCCCCTGTCGAACCCGTGATGGCGTTGACAGAGATGTCATCGTGCAGCAACCAGTTGGCAGCCAAGGGTAAAAGGCCCAATTGAATGGCCGTAGCAAAGCAACCCGGATTGGCGATATGACGAGCATGCTGAATCTCTTCGCGATTCAACTCAGGCAGGCCATAGACGTAATCGTGGTCGGGAGAAGCTATGCGAAAATCCTGCGCCAAATCGATGATACGCACGTTTTGCGGTACGGGATGCTCGGCCAGGAACTCTGCACTCTTGCCATGACCCATGCACAAAAAGAGAACATCAATCGACTTCAACGGCAGACGGTCTGTGAACTTCATATCGGTCTCGCCGAGCAGTCCCTCGTGGACATCGGTCAACAGGTTCTTGGCGTTCGACGTGCTATGGACGAAGCCTATCTCCACCTCAGGATGATGCAGCAACAAACGAATGAGTTCGCCCGCAGTATAGCCTGCACCTCCGATAATACCAACTTTCATAATCTTCAATTTATTCTTGCGGCATGAGTAACCATAAAACGAGATAGACGATGCCTCCGCAAAAAGCAGTGCCAATCGTCAAGAGCACCCAAATGAGACGAAGCAATTCGGCATCCCAACCGAAATAGTCGGCCATGCCACCACATACGCCACCGATCCATTTGTTGTAACTCGATCGTGCAAGTCGTTCCTTAGACATCCCTTAACGCTCCTCGTCCTTATGAATACCATAATAAACGCGCAGGGGTGTCGAAAGCACTTTGATGAAGCCCTTGGCCTCGTCGGCAGTCCAACCCGTCTGCGTCTCGCCGTATTCGCCGAGCTTGCTCTTTGTAAGGTCGTTGGCGGAATCTACGCCTACGGTCTCGAAACCGAAGGGGCGCAAACGCAAGATGGCTGTACCCGTGACGTTTCGCTGCGAGCTGGCAAGGAAGGCCTCGATGTCGGGCATCACGGGCTCCAAATACTGGCTCTCGTGGAGGAACATTCCGTACCAATTGCCGAGTTGATCCTTCCAGTACTGTTGCCATTTCGAGAGGGTTGACTTCTCCAACAAGCGGTGCGCCTCGATGATGAGTTTTGGCGCTGCTGCCTCGAAACCCACACGACCTTTGATGCCGATGATAGTGTCGCCTACATTGGCATCGCGACCGATGGCATAGCTGGCTCCAATCTCTTCGATGCGCTGAATAGCCTTAACGCGGTCGTCGAAATGTTCGCCATTGACACCGACAATCTCGCCCTTTTCAAACTCAATCTTCAGGAGTGCTGAGGGCTCAGCAGCTGTAACGTGCTTCAGATAAGCCTCTTCGGGCAGACCCTGCGTAGCATCGAGCAACTCACCACCACAGATACTGGTTCCCCAGATGCCGACATTGTAGGAGTACTTGAGCTTAGCGAAATCAGCCTCGAAACCATGGGCGTTCAGATAGTCCACCTCTTCCTTGCGAGTGAGCTTCTTGTCACGCGTGAGCGTGATGATCTCCACGCCGGGAGCCATCACAAGGAAAGTCATGTCGAAGCGAATCTGGTCGTTGCCTGCACCAGTGGAGCCATGGGCGATGGCGTCAGCTCCTATTTCTTTAGCATAGCGTGCGATGGCTATTGCTTGGAAGATGCGCTCGCTCGAGACGGAGATGGGATAGCAGTTGTTGCGCAGGACATTGCCGAAGATCATGTACTTGAGTGACTTCTCGTAGTACTCCTGAGTGACATCGAGCGTCACATACTTCGTAGCGCCCAGTCGATAGGCATTCTTCTCGTTGGTCTTCAACTGCTCGGCGCTGAAACCGCCCGTGTTGGCGCAAGCTGCATGCACCTCATAACCTAACTCCTTGGCGAGATACATCACCGTGTAGCTCGTATCCAAGCCGCCACTGAAGGCGACGACAACTTTTTTCTTCATATTCGATATCTTTATTGTATAATTATTCTTATTTCGGATTGCTGTTGCTCAATCCCTAAACTCCTGACTGGTGGTAGCCAGCCCTTCCAAACGGTTTATGCGGTTGATCACATCCTGAGGAATCTTGGCGGGCAAATGCTCCTCGGGGTCAAAGAGCATGGCCGTGCAAATGCAGAACTTGCGATGGCGCTCACGAAGGACCTCGACATTAACACATCCCTCACAGCCACGCCAAAAGGCCTCGTCGTCGGTCAGGTCGTCGAAGGTCACGGGTTGATAGCCCAATTGCGTGTTCATCTTCATGACCGCCGCTCCGCTGGTGAGTGAGAAGATCTTGGCATGCGGCCATCGGATACGGGCCAATGAGAAGGTCATATCCTTGATTCGCTTGGCAATGCCGAGCCCACGGAAATCGGGATGGACGATGAGACCAGAAGTCGTCACATATTGTTTGTTTCCCCATGTCTCAATGTAACTGAAACCTGCGAAACGATCGCCACAAAGTGCAATGACGGCCTTGGCCTCACGCATCTTCGTCGACACATAGTCATGCGTACGCTTAGCGATGCCCGTGCCACGCACTTTGGCTGCATCTTCGATTGTCTTTAGAATCGTGTCGACGTAACATTCGTGCGACTCATCGGCCACTAGAATCTGGATATCTTCGGGCTTTATTGCTGTTTTTTCCATTATATTGTATTGTTTTTAGAGTCTTGTTGCAGGCACGACCTCACCCAGCCGGTTTAGCACAGTGGGGCGATCAGCGCCTTCAGTGAGTACAATCAGGATGGTATCATCGCCCGCAATGGTGCCCAGCACCTCTTCAATCTGCGCGTTGTCTATATCGTAGGCGACATGTGAGGCGTGCCCAGGCGGTGTGCGCACGACGGCGAGGTTCTGACTAAACTTCACTGACAGCGCACCTAAGCGATTGATTTGCTGAACGGTCATGTGCGTATCGCTCACACGCTGATAGCGACGTCGCTCTGGCAGCATATAAATCTGCAAGCCCGCTTCGTTGTGGCCTTTGGCTATACGCAGTTGGCGCAAGTCGCGCGACAGCGTACCTTGCGAAGAAGGAAAACCCGCTTTCTCCAGCTCAAGGAGAAGCTCGTCCTGAGTGCTGAGTTCCTGACTCGAGACAATCATCTTGATGACTTCAAGCCGAGTGCTCTTGCTTTGGTTCATTCTCATTGAATCCTATACCTTAATATATAGGGGGACTACCCCATTCTTCATAAACGGCTGCAAAGATATGAATATTCTTTCAAATATGCATCATTTAGCCCTATTTATTTGCATATTCGTTGCATTTTATTTGTATATATCATCTTTTTGACACTTTTTCGGGCTCATCTGCATCAAAACAACAGTTGAAGAGGCTTCGCGTCTGGCTCATGGAAGTAAGAAAAACTTCCTCAGACGGAAACGGCAGAGCATGTCAAAGGATAGAAAAAGCCGAATGGGTGCGGCTTAACGATAACGTTCTAAATAGTGGTCGAGGGTTTCACCCGTGAACTTCTCGAAAGCGGCGCGGAGGGTCTTGACGGTTGCAAAGCCTGCATCAAGGCAAGCTGTAAGCGTTGTAGCTTCACCCGACTGAATCATGCGTTGCACCTCGTCGATTCTGTAACGACTGATGTATTCGTGGATATTGTAGTAGCCTTGACTGCGCACGCTCTGCAACATCAGATGGCGATTGATGCCTGTTTTCCCACAAAGTTGGTCGCGCCCAAATGTATAATCCGTCCACTCGCGTTTGTGATGCCGCATCCATGACTCGAGATGTTCGAAGCGATGTTGGTTGGCCTCATTGAAGTCCTCTTGTGCAGCATCAGCAAGTTCCGTTTCTACGGCTTGTGGTGCCTCGCCTTCATCAGAGGCCTCGGCCATCGTTGTAATAGGCGGTTGGGGCAGACTCAAAGCCATAGTCTCAAGCGTGCGCAGACAGAGGTAAAGATTCACAATAGTGAAGACCACCGCCCACACACTGAGAAGCTGAACGCTGAAGTCGATGGCCAACCACGTGTAGAGGCAAAGGCTCAGCCCGAGGGCGAAGGCGTAGCCAAAGAGGTAATGAGGTGTGTCGGGGTTGCGCAGCATGACACGCGGTAGGCGGAAGATGTTGACGATGTAATAGATGCAGAGCGCCAGCATAGCGAAACGTAGAAGAATGTCACTGCTGAAAAGGTGTTCCCAAAGTTCAGCCCACGTATACACCGCAACAGGACGCAAGCCCAAGATGAGAGCCACGCCATAGATGGCAAAGAGGCAGACGGCGGGAGCTGCGTATTTCCATGAGCGGCCCCACTGAAGGAAGGCTGGCATGGTGATGCTCAAGGGGTAGATGGACTGTAGGAAGATGGTCGCCGTGAGGGCAAGCAACATGATTGGATGAAGCATGCCGGGATTGCTTCTCACAATAACATCATCGATGGCTAACGCTCCGATGGCCACGGCTGCGAAAATACCCATGATCCATGCGATGGCCAGATATTGCACTTTATGACGAGCGAAAAGACTCATGACTGCCGTTATCACGACTTGCGCCACGACAACGACCAACAAGACACTATGTAAACTCGCAAAAGGCATCTCCTGAAAGCAGTTTTTTGGCTTTGAATCAGTGCAAAGGTAGGTTGTTTTGCGGAAATAGACAAATTTTAGCACCGAAAATATGGCTGATGTCATTTTTATGACTAACTTTGCCCACGAAAACCATTCAAACACCTGAACGCACTATGTACGACAAGATTAAAGAGACTGCTGCTTGGCTGCAAGAGCGCATGCCAGCACACCCCACCACCGCCATTGTCCTTGGTACAGGTCTTGGACGCCTGGCCGAGGAAATCAGTGTGACGCTCGCTATAGAATATAAGGAAATCCCCAACTTCCCTGTCTCGACGGTAGAAGGGCACACCGGGCGCCTCATCTTCGGTAAGTTAGGCCAGCATGACATCCTGGCGATGCAAGGCCGCTTCCACTTCTACGAGGGCTATTCGATGAAGGAGGTGACGTTCCCTATTCGCGTGATGTACGAGCTGGGCATCAAGACGTTGTTCGTCAGTAATGCCGCCGGCGGAATGAATCCCGACTTCGAGATTGGCGACCTGATGATCATCACCGATCATATCAACCTCTTCCCTGAGCATCCCCTCCATGGTCCCAACTTCCCCACAGGACCACGCTTCCCCGACATGCACCAAGTTTATGACAAAGCACTTATCCGCGAGGCTGAGACGATTGCCGCTGAGAAGGGAATCAAGGTTCAGCATGGCGTCTACGTTGGCACACAAGGTCCAACATTCGAGACGCCTGCAGAATATAAGATGTTTCGTATCCTGGGCGGTGATGCTGTCGGCATGAGTACCGTGCCCGAGGTAATCGTGGCCCACCACTGTGGCATTCGCGTCTTCGGCGTGAGCATTATCACCGACCTCGGCGTCGAAGGCAAGATCGTGGAAGTGAGTCACGAAGAAGTGCAGAAAGCCGCCAACGCTGTGCAGCCACTCATGGCCGACATCATGCGCGAAATGATTAACCGGAATGCATAAATGCTGAATGGAAATCGCTGAACTGGGTGAGTTTGGGCTAATCAGCCATCTCACCAAAGACATAGAACTGAAGAACGCCGAGACGCTGAAAGGCATCGGCGACGATTGTGCCGTGATGCAATATCCTGCCGACCGCAAAGTCCTAGTGACAACCGACCTATTGATGGAGGGCGTACACTTCGACCTACAGTACATGCCAATGAAACATCTGGGCTACAAGAGCGCAATGGTCAACCTCTCTGACATCTACGCCATGAATGGCAGGCCTCGCCAGATGACGGTTTCATTAGCACTTTCCAAGCGCTTTAAAGTCGAGGACCTAGAGGATTTCTACGCTGGACTACGCATGGCTTGCGAAGCTCACGGTTGCGACGTTGTGGGTGGCGACACGTCAGCTTCGCTCACGGGCATGGCCATCAGCATTACCTGCATCGGCGACGTTGCTGCCGACAAAGTGGTCTATCGTAACGGCGCACGCGACACCGACCTCATTTGTGTCAGTGGCGATTTAGGCGCCGCCTACATGGGGCTGCAACTACTTGAACGAGAGAAGACGGTCTATAACGAGCAACTGCGCGAAGCTCGTCAACGTGGCGAGAAGCCAGAGTCGCTACCACCATTCCAACCCGACTTCAGCGGACGCGAATACTTGCTCGAACGTCAACTGAAGCCCGAGGCTCGGCGCGACATCATCGAGGCGCTGGCCAAGGCTGACATACTGCCAACGGCTATGATGGACATCAGCGATGGCCTCAGCAGTGAACTCCACCATATCTGCAAGCAGAGTCACGTAGGTTGCCGCATCTACGAGGAGCGTATCCCTCTTGATTATCAGACAGCCGTGATGGCAGAGGAACTGAACATGAACGTGACCACTTGCGCCCTCAACGGGGGCGAGGATTACGAACTACTCTTCACGGTACCGCTCACCCTCCACGACCGCGTCAGCGCTATCCCTGGAGTAAAAGTCATCGGGCACATCACTAAGCCCGAACTGGGGCTGCAATTGGTCTGCCGCGGAGGCACCGAGATGGAATTGAAAGCGCAGGGATGGAACCCGTTGAAAGGTTGAAAGGTTGAGAAGTTGAAAAGTTGAAAGATTGAAAAGTTGAAAGGTTGAAAAGTTGAAAGGTTGAAAGGTTGAAAGGTTGAAAAGTTGAAAGGTTGAAAGGTTGAGAAGTTGAGAGGTTGAAAGGTTGAGAGGTTGAAAGGTTGGAAGGTTGGAAGGTTGAAAGGTGAATAATTGAACAGTAGATTATTGAAAATTGGAAGGTGATCTGATCCATATCAATGAATGGCTGCGCCCACTATCATGGGTGTATGGTCGAGGTGTGCAACTGCGCAATCTGGGTTTCGAGTGGGGCTTGCTGAAACAAACGAGCTACGAAGTGCCTGTGATTTGCGTAGGTAACATCACCATCGGCGGTACAGGCAAGACGCCACACACCGAGATGTTGCTACGGATGCTGATGCCTGACCACCGCGTGGCCGTACTCAGCCGAGGCTACAAGCGCAAATCGCGCGGTTTCCGCCTGGCGGATAGCAAGACACCGATGCGCGAGATTGGCGACGAGCCTTGGCAGATGAAGCAGAAATTCCCTCAAGCTATCGTGGCCGTGGACACCAATCGCCGGCGTGGCATACGACAACTATTGACCGCTGAGGCTACGCGCGACGTTGATGTCATCCTTCTCGACGACGCCTACCAACACCGCTATGTACATCCTGGTCTCAACATCCTGCTGACCGACTACCACCGACTCATCACCGACGATGCCCTCCTGCCGGCCGGCAGACTGCGTGAACCAGTCAGCGCCAAAGAACGCGCCAATGTCGTCATCGTCACGAAGTGCCCATACGACCTAAAGCCCATGGACTATCGGGTCATCCGCGAGGCGCTGGATCTGAAGCCTTACCAGAGTCTGTTCTTCTCGACATTCCGCTATGGCAGCCTCCGCCGACTTTTCGGCGATACCGCCGGGCAGACCGAGGAACTGACACCCGACACGCACGTCCTCCTGCTCACTGGCATCGCGTCGCCACAGCAGATGCTGTTAGACCTTCATCGCTCAACGCGACATATCACGCCCATTCCATTTGCCGATCACCACGAGTTTACGCCCCATGATATCGAGCGCATCGAACAGGCATTTACTGACTTGCAAGGCAGCAAGCGACTCATCATCACCACCGAGAAAGACGCCTCACGACTCTTACTGGTCGACAACCTCTCGCCCATTGTGCGCCGACACATCTACGTCTTACCTATCGAAGTTGAATTCCTGCGCAACGAGAGCGACGACTTCCGTCAACTTATCACCGAATACGTAAAAGGGAAGCACTGACTATGCTTCCCTCTTCATTATTATATACTCGAGCTCTATTCTGTTTCAAGCTCACACAAGACTTTACCAGATCTTCAAGTCGAAAGGCACGCGAGCATAGATGCATTGATCGATACGCTGCGGCTGCATCAGCATCTGCATCGTGGCAAGCATCGAATAGAAATCACCGAACGTAGCCTTCAGATGAGCGTCGAAATAGCTTTCCTTCTTGTCATTGAACAATTGTTGCATGAAATCGGGAGCTGCAGGATAAGTGTCGATAGAGTACTTCTCCAGCTTCGCCAACTTAGCAGCTTCGGCGATAGCATCGTTGAGATTGCCGAGCTGATCCACAAGACCTAACTTAATCGCTTGCTCGCCCGTCCACACGCGGCCTTGACCGATTGCATCCACACTATCCTTAGAGATTCCACGACCTTCGGCCACACGAGAGATGAACAAGTCATAGCCGCGTTCTATCTCAGCTTGCATCAAGGCAGCCTCTTCGGATGTGAAATGACGAGCCAACGCACCACCGAAGAGTGCAGGAGCACCAAAGTCAGCGTACTTGTTGGTCTTGACGACGTCAAAGTGTAACTTCAGTTTTTCCGTTGCCAATTCAGTAGCATCGGGGAACATGCCGAAGATGCCGATGCTGCCCGTCAGCGTTGTCGGTTCTGCCAGAATCTTGTTGGCACCGCAACTGATATAATAGCCACCACTGGCTGCCAAACCACCCATCGAGATAACAACAGGTTTCTCGGCCTTCAGCAATTGAACTTCATGCCAGATCTGCTCGCTGGCGAAAGCACTACCACCACCGGAATTGACGCGGATGACGACAGCCTTCACCTTATCGTCCTTGCGCAGCTTCTGCAACTCACGGATTGTGGGCATCGTCTCGATTGTGGCACTCCCAGCTGAGAGAGGATTGGTCGAGGCCTGGTCCACGATATCGCCATAGGCATAGTAGACAGCCACGCGGCCTTTCTCGCTCTTCTTGTCGGCTGCGGCAACGAGGTCTGCAGGCGAGACAAACGGGATGGGTTTCTTCTCCTTCAAGCCCAATTTATTGCGCAGCAATTCCTTGAAGCCATCGATGTAGGCAAGCGTGTCAACGAGGTTGCTCTCCACCAAGAATTCAGTAGGCTTCAGGGCGGTCATTGTGTCGGCCAGTTCGTTCAGGCGCTCAGGGGTGAGTGTGCGACTTTTGCCGACTTCATCGACAAATTGGCCCCAAATGCTATTGATGTAAGACGTCACCTGCTCGCGGTTGGCATCGCTCATCTCGGTGTTGATGAACGGTTCAACAGCGCTCTTGAACGTGCCCACTTTGAAGACTTGCATTTTCACACCGGCCTGTGCCATCAGGTCGGTCAAGAACATCGGAACAGAACCCATTCCATGCCAATCGACAATACCTTTTGGATTCACGACCACCTTGTCGGCAACTGAGGCCAAGTAGTAGGCTTGTTCTGAATAGATATCGCCATACGACAGAATCCATTTACCACTTTCCTTAAACTTCAAAAGTGCCTGACGCAACTCCTGAGCCATAGCGGGCGAACCGCCGGCGAAGCTCGAACTCACTTCGAGGTAAATACCTTCAACCTTATCATTTGTTGCGGCTTCCTCGACAGCTGCAAGCGTTTGATCCAGACCGAGGGTTCCAAACTGGTCACCCAACAGCATAGACAGAGGGTTCTGAGCCTCTGCACGCTCCTCGAAAGTACCGGCCAGATTGATACGCAAGACCGAACCCTTGCGCAACGTTGTCGTCTGACTCTCGCTGGCGGCCATGCCAGCCAAGGAAATAATGAAGAACAAGCCTATGAGCAGGCACGCCAGGCCGATTCCCACGACCGTGGCAAAGACATACTTCAAGAAATCTTTCATTGCTTAGTATTCATTTAATAAGTAGAACGTTTCTGGTGCTTACATCCCTTTATGCACAAGTGCACAAAGAGTGACCCCGCTCAAGACGTCTTTTGTTTCTTCCGAGCTTGATTGCGGTAGTTCTTGGGCGAAATGCCGACGTACTGCTTGAAATACTTGCCAAAGAAACTCTGTGAGGGGAAATTGAAGTCTGTCGCAATCTGCTTGATGCTATCGTCCGTGCTGCGCAACGCTTGCTTAGCTGAGGAAATCACCATCTGAATGATCCATTGTAATGCCGTACGTCCACTCTTCTCCTTGACAACACTCGAGAAATAGCGAGCCGAAAGGCATTGCTCGGCTGCGTAGTACGAAACTTCGCGTTCGCGCTTGTAGTTGACAAACAACGAGGCAAGAAACGTCTGGAAAATGCGGTCCTGCGTGTCATGATTCTGAGTGCGAACTTTTCGGTTGGTCGAATAGATGTAGATAAACTCATGGAAGAGACTCTCGGCCAGACTGAGCACCAACCGTTGCAGGATGACATAGCTGGGATTGGACTCCGACATCGAAAGCACGAGTCGCTTGCGTTCGCTCACCATCATCGCCAGATTTTCCAATGTCTGGCGCTGTTCACGAGTGAGCGTGATGCACGGTTGCTCACGTATCGCTACGATGTTGACTCCGTCCAACAAGCGTTCGAGCAAAGGCAACACGAAACTGGCTTCGCACTTCACGGCCAAACCTGCCAAATCGTCGGACGACGAAAGCACACTCACGAACGTCGAAGGCATGTAAAAATAGATATCGTTCGCCTGTACGCGAAACGCTTGCTCATTAATACTAACTTCAACCCAACCATTTTGGCAAAGGAAGAAGCCACAGGTGTCCATAAGAGAAAGGACGTGTCCATGCTGCTCCAGCATCGACACAACATCTTGTACAGAGATGTATTCGAAAGGTAACTGATTTTGATTCATGGCGCAAAGATACGTACTTTTTGGACAATCTGCATGCATCATTCGACAATTAAAACAGCAAATAAAACTTAAAACGGATAAATAGAACAAAGAAATGGAACTTTTGCATTTGTTGAATCGACAAAACCATGTACCTTTGCGCCCAAGAACCACTTAAAACGTGCAAAAAATGAAAAAGAACATCACATCCATTCTCGTCATAGCACTCTTGCTGACGGCTTGCTCATCACCTGAGAGCGGAGCCATCAACGGAGCCTCGTTCGGTTCGATCTTCGGAGGTGCCCTAGGGGGCATCATCGGCGGTCCCCGCGGCCACAACATCGGTACGATGGTAGGCCTCATCACAGGCGGTGCCGGCGGCGCTGCCGTTGGTGCACAACAACGTGCCGAGCGTCGTGAACGTGCCCTCACCAGAGCTGAGGATGAACGTCAGCGCTACGAACAGACCGAGCCTGTGCAGCCACAGAGACGCTCGACCATGCGCAAGCGCAATCGCAACCGCGATATCCCCAACGAGCGTTACGACACTACGCCCATCGACGTAGCCAACGAACCTGCCACCGCGAGTGCATCGCCCCTTCAGCTGCGCAACCTGCGCTTCATCGGCGAGAATGGTAACCAGACTATCGATCGCGGAGAGACCTGCCAAGTGGTCTTCGAACTTGCCAACTCCACAGGGCGCACCATCAACAACATTGTGCCTTACATCTACGAGCTTAACGGCAACGAGCACCTGGCCATCTCGCCATCAACGCGCATCGAGTCGATTGCCAACGGCGATGCCATCCGCTACACCGCCACCATACGCGCCGATAATAAGCTGAAGGAAGGCACAGCCGTCTTCCGCATTGCCGTGAGCACCGACGAAGAGGAGTTTGTCACCATGCGCGACTTCAGCATCGGACTCGGAAAATAACCTATGAACGAGCCACATATACGACTCATTCTTCTGTCACCATAGAATCTTTTGGTTCTGCGTCAATTTAGGAGGTACATCCAGCTATCGACCCGCTCCAAATAATGGTATAGCACTTTATACTTAACCCCGAGAATAGACGCAGAACCATTATTTTGCCAAAATTTGCTGTCACGCTGTCACCAACGCACCTAACATACTAAATAATAGAAACATACGGGTGACAGATAGGGTGACAGATAGGATGATTGGTGACAGCAAGACTCCAATTTTAGCCCAAAGACACAAAACTCGACCATACGAACACACACGCCCAAGCGCCACGTTCAAGGTCCCTAAAAAGATTAGGTTCCGAGCGTTCAAGCGGCCCTGACCATACGGCGAAGCCTACACATCCGTACAAAAAGCTCCTCACGACCATTTCTTTCGGGCTGTCTCATTAATGAGACTGAGGAGTCTCACCGTTGAGACTGACGAGTCTCACCGGTGAGACAAGCCTTCACGACCGGTCGAGCAAGGCGGATTGACTATTCGCGCAAGTGCCTCCGATTATTCGCACAAGCGTTTTGACCGCTTAGTGGTTAGCCACAGAATAGGAGAACGCCCTCAAACCAGCAGGCACCTACGGGTTGACAGCTAAATTCGAGCTACAAATTCTCAGGATATACAAATTCGATGAAATCGCCATTTTTTGAATGAAATATCGGATTTTACACATTTACTACCGATTTTCTAACCTTTATTCCAAAAAAACTTCGTACCTTTGCAGCCGATTTTTAACGCACACACGCGCATATACAAAAAAACTATCGAATATGAAACAAACTCTACTCGCTATCGCCATGTTCATGGCTGCCATTTTCGGCGCACAGGCTCAAACCTCCAAGACGTACACGGACTACCTCGTCGTTACCATCAACGACGAGAGTTCCACCCCCCAGTCTGCCAGCATCAACGTAACTGTTGCAGACAACCTCATGACTTTTGCCTTGAAGAACTTCTGCCTCGTTGCCGGCGAAGACAAGCTGGGTGTTGGCAACATTGAACTCGACAACATAGCGCTTACGGCTACTGAAACAGAAGGTGTCTACTCATTTGCCGTGAACCAAGGAATCACCATCACCGAAGGCGACCTTGAAGGCGTAGACGTTTGGATAGGCCCATCACTTGGCGAGATTCCTATTGCTTTGAAAGGCACCATCTGCAATGAGAAGCTTTATGTAACCATCGACATCGACATGATGTCCAGCCTCGGCCAGATTATCAGGGTTCAAGTAGGCAACCCCATTGACAACAAGAGCATGAAAGATAAGGTCTATGCCGACTATCTGACAGTGACAATCAATGAGGAGAGCAGCCAGCCTCAGGTGGCCAACATCTCTGTATCTGTTGTTGACAACAAGATGAACTTCTCGCTGAAGAATTTCTGCCTTGTCGCTGGAGAAGATAAATTGGGTGTTGGCAACATCTCGCTCGATGACGTCGAACTGAAGCCTACTGACGTGGAAGGCGTTTACTCGTTCGAAGTTGTCCAAAACATCGTCATTACCGAGGGAGACCTTGAAGGGATAGACGTTTGGATAGGCCCTGCACTTGCCGAGATTCCCATTGTATTAAAAGGCACCATTTGCGACAAAAAGCTCTACGTGACCATTGACATTGACATGATGTCCTCGCTTGGACAGATTATCCAGGTCACTGTGGGCACGCCCATCGACAACACCATCCTCTTCCCGAAGACGGTTGAGCCGACTTACTACACCATCACCTTCGTCGTTGACGGCCAGACCATCAGCAGCGAGAAGATAGAAGAAGGCGCCGCCATCACCGCTCCCTCCATTGAAGAGCGCGAGGGCTACACCTTCGCCTGGAAAGACGAGATTCCCGCCACCGCTACCGCTGACGTAACCATCAATGGCGCTTACACCATCAACCAGTACACCATCACCTGGATGATCGATGGTGAGGTCTTCAAGACACAAACGCTCGACTACGGCACCGCGATTACTGCTCCCACCGCTGAAGAGCGCGAGGGCTACACGTTCGCTTGGAAAGATGAGATTCCCGGTACCGCTACAGCTGATGCGACCATTAATGGCGCTTACACCATCAATCAGTACACCATCACTTGGATGATTGATGGCGAAGTCTATGAGACACAAACACTCGATTTCGGCGCAGCCATCACGGCTCCCGCTATCTCTATCGAAGGCCGCATCTTCGACGGTTGGGGTGAAGTGCCTGCTACAATGCCCGCTCATAACGTGACGATCAACGGTAGCACACACCTTGATGGAATCAAGGGCATAAGCGTAAACGAAGACGTGAACATGTATGACCTCAGCGGCCGTCGCGCAAACAAGAACACGCGCGGCATCGTCATTATCAATGGCAAGAAAATATTGAAGTAAATTCATTTTCAAAAGGCAGTGAAATAACTATAATCACCTATCTAAAACACGATTACGATGAAAAGAATTCTTTTAAGTTTAGCCCTGATCGCTGGCATGAGCATGACGGCGAGGGCACAACAATTGCCTAATGTGGGATTTGAGAATTGGAAGGGCAGTGGAAACGCTGGCTCGACGTACCAATCTTCAACCGCAGGATCGGGGTCAACAAATGCAGGGTTAAGACAACGCCCAGGAGACGAGCCTGAAGGGTGGATGGGATCTAGCATCAATCAAAAAGTGATAAACGTAGAGAAGCAACAAGAAGTCCTCTATAAAGCAGGAACTAATAACAATTATTATGCTAAACTCCAAAATTCTTTCGTTGGAGTAAAACTTGGATTATTGACTATTGGTTCTAATGCTCCTGGATATTTAACTTTTGGTACGCCTTGGGTTTATGCAGTTTCCAATATCTCATCCTGCGATGGTGGCACTTATGGTGGTATATCATTTGGATATAAGCCAGATGCAATTCGAGGGAAATATAAGAAGACGCCTGCTTCAAAAGCTGAAAATTCATATATTATTGCTTACATTTGGAACGGAACTTTCACGTCTCAAATAGCAAGTACAAGCACAGATGATGCGGATCGATTGAAAGATGATGTCGACCGAGCTATCTTAGGTTCCGTAAGCGGAACTGGTGTAACAGCTCCAAGTCGTGTAACAGAATCTGGAAAACTGATCGCTTGGTGTAATTATGCTTTTAAAAATTCAACAACAACAGATTCTGACTGGGAAACAATTGAAGTACCTCTTAATTATGTTGCAGACAACATCTCTGAGACACCAACTAAGATGAACGTAGTAATCTGCGCTGGTGACTATTGGACTCGTGATAATATTCAGGACGGAACGACTCTTGAGGTCGATGATGTTGAGTTTTTATATTATTCCGAACTCTCTTCAGCAATTTATGATGGTGAGGAGGTAGAGTTTGATGGAACGGATGCCGTTGTTGACAAAGTTTATGACGAAAGCTTGCTGGAATTGTATAGCAACGGCCATGGAGCTTCGATTGAAACAGAATATGACGAGGAAACTGGCATATTGGTTATCTACATCATGGGCGCAGACTATTATTCCGGCAACCATCATAACTATAATGTCTATTCCATCCAATTCAAGAAGCCCGAGAAGCCAGTTCAGTTGGGCGACGTGAATAAAGACAATGTGATAACGATTGCCGACGTCACGGCGTTGGTCAACGTTATCCTCGGAAAGGACAGTGAGAACGTTTACAGCCGAGACGCAGCTGATGTCAATGGAGATAAAAACATTACGATTGCAGACGTCACGGCTTTAGTAAACCTCATCCTCGGCAAAACAAATTAAGACGGAACATCATTTCAATCGTCATTATTCAATGTCAATAGCGTTCTTATACGATACCTATAAACAACACCCACAAGTAAGCACAGACAGTCGTCGCATCACCGACGGCTGTCTGTTCTTTGCTCTTAAGGGTGAAACGTTCGATGGCAATCGCTTTGCTGCTCAGGCACTTCAGGACGGTGCTGCAGCAGTAGTCGTGGACGATGCTAAAGTCGTACCGACAAGCGATGAACTAACAGAAGAAAATCCCATGGGCCACTACATCTTGGTACCCGACGTACTGTCGACGCTGCAGGAGTTGGCGGCCTTCCACCGTCAGCATTTCAACGGCCCCGTGCTACAAGTGACGGGTACCAATGGCAAAACGACAACCAAGGAACTGATAGCTGCTGTGCTCGCACGCAAGTATAATGTGCTCTACACGCAGGGCAACCTGAATAATCATATTGGTGTGCCCTTGACATTGCTACGCTTGCGCACGGATGAGCACCAAATAGCCATCATTGAGACAGGCGCCAACCACCCTGGTGAAATCCGCCAACTCACGGCTATCGTACGTCCCGACTACGGCCTTATCACCAACGTAGGACGTGCTCACCTTGAGGGTTTTGGGTCGTTCGAGGGAGTGAAGCGCACGAAGGGAGAACTCTATGATTATCTGCTCAGCCACGAGGGCTGTCACGTCTTTATCAACGAAGCCAGCGCAGACCTCATCGGTATGCTGAGCGAACGCGGCTCCACGCTCGACGATGCCCGTTGCATCAGCTATGCCCGCATAGAAAGCCACGCTCAATCGTGCCGTTGTGTGGGTGCTGTCGTTAGTGCCAATCCATTGTTGAACGTTTGGTGGCGACGACGCGACCAAGAGGGAGCTTCTACCCACGACATTGCTACCAACCTCATTGGCGCCTACAATCTGGACAATGTGCTTGCCGCCGCTTGTGTGGGCCTTCAGTTCGGCGTACCCGAAGATGACATTAGTGCAGCTCTCACCGAGTACGAGCCCACACTCGGACGCTCGGAGTACCGCAAGACCATGCGCAACGAACTCATCATCGATGCCTACAACGCTAACCTGACGTCCATGTTGGCCGCTTTGCAGAACCTACAACAGATAGAGCATCCGCGTAAGATGGTCATTTTGGGCGATATGAGAGAGCTAGGTTCTGAGAGCTTAAATGCTCATTGCCAAGTGGTCAAAGCTATTATGGGTGCAGGCGTTGATACCATCTGGTTGGTAGGCTCTGAGTTCAGTTCTGCCGTTCACGACTTGCAAACCACCGACAGCGAGGTCGCTGCCGCAATTAGCACCAAGATTTCTTTGTTCGACGATGTCGAAGCTGTCAAGCAAAAGCTCGCCATCGAACAACCCGAACGCCAACTCATTCTGGTAAAGGGCTCCAACAGTACACGCCTCCATCAGCTGCCTCCGATGTTATGAAGATTGTCGTCGACGATAAGATTCCTTACATTCAGCCTGCCTTGCACCAACTGGCCGAAGAGGTCGTGGCCAAACCTGGTAGTGCTATTACCAGCGATGATGTACGCGAAGCAGACATCTTAATTGTACGTACGCGCACGCGTTGTAATCGTGCCCTACTTAGCGGCAGTCGGGTGCGATTGATTGTGACGGCAACAATTGGCTACGACCACCTCGACATCGACTACCTCCGCTCTGCAGGTATTGAATGGACCAACTGCCCAGGTTGCAATGCTAAGAGCGTGGCGCAGTATGTCATGAACAGCCTGCTAATTTTACGACAGCAGAAAGACTTAGACTTCTCAAGAGCCACCCTCGGCATTATCGGCGTTGGACACGTAGGCACGGCCGTACTCGAGGCCGCTCGCCAATGGGGCATAGGTCGAATCTTGCTTAATGACCCTCCTCGCGAAGCTGCTGGCGACCCAGCTCCTGAAGGACTCTGCTGGAGTTCACTCCAGCGTCTGCAGGCCGAAGCCGACATCCTGACCCTTCACACCCCACTCACCATCGTTCCTCCCCACCCCACTCACCATCTTGTAGATAACGCTTTTCTGAACACACTTCAACGCCGACCCGTGCTCATCAACGCAGCCCGTGGTGGTATTGTCGACGAGAGAGCCCTACTGGCAGCTATGGATGCAGGAATAGTCAAGACAGCCATCATCGACACTTGGGAGGGCGAACCCGACGTAAATCGCCACCTCCTGGAACGCGCTTTCATTGCTACACCTCACATAGCCGGCTATAGTGCCGACGGCAAAGCCAACGCCACACGCATGGCACTCTCTGCCATCTGTCGTTTCCTCGGACGCGAGATGACGTTCGACATCCAACCGCCATCACTCGAACGGCATCCCGACACTACCGATGATGACGTCGCGCGAGCATTGAAACTGTACAATCCCATGGAGGACAGCCAGCGCTTGAAGGAGCATCCCGAGCTATTCGAGTCACTCCGTGGCCACTATCCCTTGCGCCGTGAGCATTGGTCATAGGCCCGAATACGCAAGAAATCTGATAGCAAAAGACCAATATTTTGCACACTCAATGCACATCTGTGCAGAAATATGCATTTTTTTCCCTATTTGTTTGGCAGTCTGAATAAAAAGTGCGACCTTTGCACCCTGAAAACTAAAAGTGATAATTCATAAAACCCTTTTTTAACATTACAACTATGTCTGAAATTGAAAGCAAAGTAAAGGATATCATCGTCGACAAGCTTGGCGTTGATGCAGCAGAAGTAAGTGCAGAAAAGAGCTTCACCGGTGACCTCGGTGCAGATTCTCTCGACACCGTTGAGCTCATCATGGAGTTCGAGAAGGAGTTCGGTATCAATATCCCCGACGACGAGGCCGAAAAGATCGGCACTGTTGGCGATGCCATCAGCTACATCGAAGCACATCAGTAATCATCCATTTTTAACTGAGTTGACGAGTTAACGAGTTAACAAGTCGACAAGCCTTCTCTCGAGAGGAGCGACTTGTCTGCTCGTTTACTCGTTAGCTCGTCATCTTTTTCTATCCATCCTATGCAATTGAAAAGAGTTGTGGTGACAGGCTTAGGCGCCATCACGCCTCTGGGCAACTCAGTCGAGGAGACTTGGAAAGCCCTGATAGCAGGCAAGAGCGGTGCAGCTCCTATCACCCATTTCGATACATCGAAGTTCAAGACGCAGTTCGCCTGCGAGGTCAAGGACTTCCGCCCCGAAGACTATAACATCGACCGCAAAGAGGCCCGCAAGATGGACCTCTATTGTCAGTTTGCCATTGCTGCTGCCAATCAAGCCATTGCCGATAGCGGTTTGGTCACTGAAGACCTGGATAAAAACCGCGTAGGCGTCATCTATGGTGTAGGCATCGGTGGCATCAAGACGTTCCAGGACGAGATTTCGTCGTATGCCCTGACTGGTGCAGAGCTCGGACCCAAGTTCGGTCCCTTCTTCATTCCTAAGATGATTGCCGACATCGCAGCCGGACACATCAGCATCCTATATGGTTTCCATGGCCCCAACTATGCCACAACCTCAGCTTGCGCCTCCAGCACGAGCGCGCTGGCCGATGCATTCAACCTCATCCGTTTGGGCAAGGCTGATGCCATCGTCAGTGGTGGTGCCGAAGCAGCTATCACCGAAGGTGGAGTCGGCGGTTTCAATGCCATGAAGGCTCTCTCGACACGCAACGACGAGCCCGAGACTGCCAGCCGTCCCTTCAGCGCCAGCCGCGACGGTTTCATCATGGGTGAAGGTGCCGGTTGTCTCATCCTCGAAGAACTGGAACATGCTAAGGCACGTGGTGCTAAGATCTATGCCGAAATGGTCGGCGAAGGCATGAGCGCCGACGCTCACCACATCACCGCCTCGCACCCTGAAGGTCTGGGCGCTATCCTCGTGATGCAGAACGCTCTTGACGACGCTGGCATGAAACCCGACGAGATCGACTACATCAACGTACACGGCACGTCCACTCACGTTGGCGACATCTCCGAGGCTAAAGCCATCAAGGAAGTCTTTGGCGAGCACGCTTACAAGCTCAACATCTCGTCGACCAAGTCGATGACCGGCCACCTCCTCGGCGCTGCTGGTGCTGTCGAAGCCCTTGCCAGCGTACTGGCTGTGAAGAATGACATCGTGCCCCCAACGATCAACCATAAAGACGATGACCGAGACGAGGAAATCGACTACGACCTGAACTTTACGTTCAACGTGGCACAAAAGCGCATCGTCCGTGCAGCACTGAGCAACACCTTCGGTTTTGGTGGACACAACGCCTGCGTAATCTTCAAGAAATACGAAGCTTAATCCATCGTGTTTCTGTCGTCGAATTTTATAGACCGCATCAAGCTCCCCTTCCGCAAGGACAGGGAGCTTTGCGCGTCTATTTATTCTATTCTGGGTTTTTATCCCCATCATACTAAATATTACAAACAAGCCCTCCTTCACAAGTCCTCGGCATACCGCCGCAAAGGCGAAGCACCTGAGCACAACGAACGGCTTGAGTATCTGGGCGATGCTGTATTGGAGAGCATTGTTAGCGACATCCTTTACCGCCGCTACAAACATGAGAGTGAAGGTTTCCTCACCAACACCCGCAGCAAACTCGTTCAGCGGGATACGCTCAACAAGTTATCAGTCGAGATGGGGCTCGACACGCTGATACGCTCCAACAGTAAGCCCAACGCTCACAACAGTTACATGGGTGGCAACGCTTTCGAGGCTCTTATGGGCGCCATCTACCTCGACCGCGGCTACGATGCGTGTATGCACTTCATCCGCAACCGTGTGCTCGGCCAACTCATCAGTCTTGAAAAAGTGGCGGCCAAAGAAGTGAATTTCAAGTCGAAACTCATCGAATGGGCACAAAAGCATCGCTTGAAACTGGAGTTCAAGTTGGTAGACCAGAGGCTCGAGAATCGCAATTCGCCCACATTCATCACACGAGTCATACTCGAAGGCCTCGACGGCGAAACGGGCAAAGGCTATTCGAAGAAAGAAAGTCACCAAATGGCTGCAAAGGCGACGCTCAAAGCCTTAAAAGAAGACAAAGATTGGCGAGAAGCTATCTTCGCTGCTAAAGAGAGGCATCTACAAGAAGAAAAAGCTGCCGCTAATGCTGCCAACGCCAACACCGATGCTGAAGGCGAAACTGATAAACTCACGACAGATAACAACACTACAGCCACATCCGACACCTCAGTCACACCAGTTGAGGTAACCCCAGTTGCCCCAGACGCCACTCCCATCGACGCCGGCTCCACCCCTACGACACCTGAATCTTAAGCATTGACTATGAGTATCACAAGACTGATAAGACCCATCTTCGCTACGCGCCTCAAGTACTTCGAGGCCTATGCTACTCAAGCGGAGGACATCCAGATGAGAGTCCTCAGGCGCTTGCTGACTATGGCACGCGACACACAGTGGGGACGTCAGCATCATTTCGCAGAAATACAATCCTACGAGCAATTCGCCGCAAATACGCCCCTAACCAACTACGAAGACCTGAAGAGTTACATCGATCGCATGCGACATGGCGAGCGAGACGTTCTCTGGCCAGGACGTATACAGTGGTTTGCCAAGAGTAGTGGCACCACCAACGACAAAAGCAAATTCATACCTGTTTCCAAGCAAGAACTGAAAGATACACACTATGCTGGCGGTTTTGACAGCGTAGCCCTCTACCTCCATAATCATCCCGACAGCCGACTCTTCGACGGACGAGCCCTCATTCTGGGAGGCTCCCATGCGCCCAACTACAATCTCAAGCACTCCCTTGTCGGAGATCTTAGCGCCATACTCATAGAGAACATCAATCCGCTGGTCAACCTCATCCGCATACCGAAAAAAGAGACTGCGCTACTCTCCGACTTCGAGGAAAAACGAGAGCGTATCGTTCGTGAAGCAATGAACAAAGACGTCACCAACCTGAGTGGCGTGCCGTCATGGATGCTCTCCGTTCTCGACCATCTTCTTGAGGTGACGGGCAAGAAAACCATCGACGAGATATGGCCTAACCTCGAAGTGTTTTTCCACGGCGGAGTGGCTTTTACGCCCTATCGCGACCAATATCACCGCATCATCACTTCACCGCGCATGCACTACATGGAGACCTACAATGCCAGCGAGGGATTCTTCGGCATGCAGAGCGATCCAACCGACCCATCGCTGCTACTCATGCTCGACTACGGCGTCTTCTTCGAATTCATCCCCATGAGTGAGATGGACAAGGAGCACCCAACTGTGCTACCCTTGTGGGCCGTACAGACAGGGTGCAACTATGCCATGGTCATCTCCACCTCCAGCGGTCTTTGGCGTTATATGATCGGCGACACCGTACGCTTCACGTCCAAGGCGCCCTACAAATTCATCATCACGGGACGAACAAAATTCTTCATCAACGCTTTCGGTGAAGAACTGATTGTAGACAATGCTGAGCAGGGATTGGCACAGGCATGCACAGCTACAGGCGCTGAAGTAAAAGAATATACTGCCGCACCCGTCTTCATGGACGACGAGGGCAAATGCCACCACCAGTGGCTCATTGAGTTTAGCAAGCAGCCGACCGACCTCAACGCCTTTGCCCAGCAGCTGGATCAGGCACTCCAAGCCATCAACTCTGACTACGAGGCCAAACGCTACAAGGACATCACCCTCCAGCGTCTGCAGATAGTCAGCGCTCGTCAAGGGCTCTTCAACGATTGGCTCAAGCAGCAAGGCAAACTCGGAGGGCAGCACAAGGTACCACGTTTGAGCAACACGCGCAACTATATTGAGCAACTGTTGTCGATGAACATTCAATCGAAGTAGCAGAAAACCAATAATTGATTTTAGATGAACCTGTTCAGTCGCCATTTGAAACAAAGCTTTCTTGATGCCGTACACTCAGCACGCCATCAAGGCAACGCACGTGCCAACTCTGGACTGTTCAACATCTTTTACATCATATTTATCATCTTAGGTGTCTGCGCTTGCGCCAACATCGGCTCCCCCGATGGAGGACCTTATGACGAACGCCCGCCACAAGTGCTCTCGAGTTCGCCCGTGAACCAAGCGGTAAACTCCGACAAGAAGAAAATCAGCATTCTCTTCGACGAATACGTCAAGATTGAGAATGCCAGCGATAAGGTCATTGTATCCCCTCCTCAAGAAGAGATGCCCGTTATCCGCGCCGTAGGCAAGTCAGTACGCATCGAGCTTTTTGACACCCTACAGCCCAACACCACCTACACCGTTGATTTCTCAGATGCCATCGTCGACAACAACGAAGGCAACCCCATGGGCAACTTCACTTACTCGTTCTCTACAGGTGAGCACATCGACACGATGGAGGTATCAGGCTATGTACTCGATGCATCCAACCTCGAACCCGTCAAGGGCATTCTCGTTGGACTCTACGCTGTCAATGATGACGGCATCGTTCCCGACAGCCTATTCCGTACACGGGCCTTCGACCGCGTCAGCCGCACCAATGGCAGTGGACGCTTCGTCATCAAGGGCGTAGCGGTCGATAAGCGCTATCGTGCCTTCGCCCTACAAGATGCAGACGGCAATACACGCTTCAGCCAGAAAAGCGAACTTGTCGCGTTCGACACCACCTATTTCACTACACACTGCGCGCCTGACATTCGTCTCGATACCATTTGGGCAGACTCCGTACACTACGACAGCATCCACCCCGTACACTACACCCATTTCTACCCAGACGACATCGTGCTGCGTAGTTTCCTTGAGGAGGGACAAGACCGCCATCTACTGAAGATTCAACGCGAGGTCCCTGAGTCGTTCACCGCGTTCTTCACCGCTCCTTCTGACTCCTTGCCACGCATTAAGGGCATCAGTTTCGAGGGCGACGGAGGTTTCATCGTTGAACCTTCGCTCAAGGGCGACACCATCACCTATTGGATTACGGACACCACCCTCGCCTACGCCGACACGCTTTCGTTCGAGTTCACCTACCTCGACAGCGACACGCTGCATCAGCTCGTATGGAAGCCCGACACGCAGAACCTCGTCCCCAAGCTCACACGTGAGAAACAGCTCAAGGACCTCGCCAAAAAAACAGAAGAGTGGGAGAAGGAACAGAAGAAAAAGCGTAAGAAGAACCCGAACCTGCCCCCCGAAGAGAATCCCCATCTCATCTCCTACCTCAATGTTGAGTGTAAGCCCAGTGGAAGCATTGACCCCAATCAGAGCCCTATCTTCACGTTCTCCGAACCTGTCGAAGCGCCTGACAGCAGCGCTATACGCTTCCTTGTCAAAGTAGATACCCTTTGGGAGGAAGCGCCCTACCGTTTCGTGCCTATCGACGACAATCCACGTCGTTTCCAGCTGTCAGCCGAATGGGAACTTGACCATAACTATGCTCTGGAGATTGACAGCGGTGCCGTACGCGGAGCGCTCGGACACGTCAACAAGCCCATCCGTCAAGAGTTCCGCATCCCCAAGGAGGAGACCTACGGCGCCATCTTTGTCCATTGCATTGCCAAGGACTCTAACATCGTAGTACAGCTGCTCAATGGTAGCGATAAGCCCGTGCGAACAGAAGCGGCCAATGACGATGGAAGAGCCGAATTCTTCTACCTTAAACCAGGTGAGTACTACCTACGCTGCTTCATCGACCGCAACGGCGATGGTGTTTGGACCACAGGCGACTACGATGCTGGACTACAGCCTGAGGAGACATTCTACTTCCCCAAAGCCATCAGCCTCAAGGCTAAGTTCGAGTTGGATCAGGACTGGGATCTTCGCGGCATACCTGCCATGAACCAAAAGCCCGCCAAGATTACCAAACAGAAGGCCGACAAGCAGAAGGACATCAAAGCCCGCAACAAGGAACGCGAAGCCGCCATGGAACGCGAATCGAAGAAACGCAGTCGCAACAAGGAATAAGCAGATAAGGCTCCTATGCACAGCGAAGCGGGATGAGGTACGCCCTCTTTTTTAAACCTTTTCCCTACCCAACCGTCACATGGGTAAATAACCCCTTAATACACGTGAACGATGAGAAGAATTTACGCCACCTTTATCATAGGCCTCCTTGCACTATGCGCCAATGCCCAATGTACACTTGAGAACACAGCCTTCAACGCTGGGGAGAACCTCAAGTACCAACTCTATTTCAACTGGCAGTTCGTTTGGCTGAAGGCTGGGACGGCATCACTCAGCATCCAAGACGCGAACTACCAAAGCAACAGATGCCTTCACGCCAGCCTCATCACTAAAGGCAGCCCCCGCACCGACAAGTTCTTCATGATGCGCGACACCCTATCCAGCTACTTCACCACTGACCTTCAACCTCTCTACTACCGTAAAGGCGCTCGCGAGGGTAAGCGCTACTACATCGACGAGGCATGGTACACACAACGCGGCAACAAAGTGGATCTGCGCCAACGCTACACCAAACATGATGGGGGCGTACGCACCAATGAGCAAACCAGCACGGAGTGCATCTTCGATATGGTCAGCATGATGATGCGTGCCCGTTCTTTCGATCCCTCAGCCTATAAGGAGGGACAACGTCTACACTTCCTCATGGCTGATGGCGGCAGAGTCAAGAACGAGACCCTTGTCTTCCGCGGCCGTAAGAAGTTCAAAATGGAAAGCACTAACACCACCTATCGTTGCCTCGTCTTCTCCTTCATCGAGCAAAAGGACAAAAAGGAAAAGGAGGTCGTCACCTTCTACATCACCGACGACAAGAATCACATCCCGGTCCGTCTTGACCTCTATCTACGCTTTGGAACTGCTAAAGCTTTCCTTATTAGTCATACCGAACCGCGCAATCCCATGACCTCAATTGTAAAATAAGTACCATATTGATTTAGGTCAAACGATATGCAACTACCGCCTCAAGCATCGGCTCATTTAACTATCACAGTTATCATTCTCGCCTCCTGTACAAAGTTACATGCTTTGCTCGTTTCTTCCCTTTCCATACCTTTCTATAGGGCATTGTATGACATTTAAACGTGCAAATGCCGTTAAAAATAAAAATATTTGTTAAAAATATTGGCAAAAAAGGGTGCCCACTACAGCCTCTATTTGGGAGAACCATAGTAATTATGTACCTTTGCACCACATAAATATCTGAAAACTTAATATCATTCGAACTATGAGGGATAGAAACTTATTGACACGTGCTGAATTCCACGTGATGCACCATCTTTGGAGCCTGCCAGAACAGTGTGGCTATGCAGGTGACATCCTAAAGAATTACGAAGAGCCTAAGCCTGCGTACACCACCATCGCTACGTTCTTGAAAATCCTTGAGACGAAAGGATTCATCAAGAGCCACAAGAAAGGGCACAAGGTCATCTTCAGGCCTGCCATCACACGTCAGGAATATGCTGCCATCGCATTAGGAGAAGCCAAGGACTACTATTTCGACGGCTCCTTTACTGATATGATGCGCTTCTTCCTCTCCCGTGAACACCTAACACAGGATGAGGTCGACAAACTCATACAGCTGATCCACGAGACCCAGGACGTCTAATCACACTTATATCACAATATCATATCGGGATATCCCTCGTTGGGATATCCCGATTATTATATCTATATCACGTACTATAATTGGATTAACCTATAGTCACAGACCTTACTATACAGGCCATTAGACACAAAAAGAAGGAATGAGAGCTACCTATAATATTCACTCCGAAGTCAACCATCCATTAATAGATGTTAAATAAATGGCCTATTTGTTGATAAGTTCATCAATTAAAGAGAAATGTCCAAATATTTATCTACTTTTGTAATCTAAAGAAGAGAAACGCTAACTAACATCAACGAATATGAGTGAAAGAAATTTGCTTACACGAGTAGAATTCCAAATTATGCACTACCTTTGGGGAATGCCAAACCAATGCGCCTACACAGGCGACATCTTGAAGTGTTACGAAGAACCCAAGCCTGCTTACACAACCATTGCCACCTTCCTGAAGATTCTCGAGAGCAAAGGTTTCATCGTCAGCATCCACAAAGCACACAAGCTTTACTACAAGCCGACGCTCACACGACAAGAGTATGCCGCTACAGCTCTCGCACGAACCAAGGAGCTTTATTTCGACGGCTCGTTAATGGACATGATGCGCTTCTTCCTGGCCGATGAGAAAATAACGAAGAAAGACGCAAGCGAACTGATTCAACTCATCCGTGAGAAAAGAATTTAACCTTCATTAATATAGTGTTCCTCAGCTGGTATCGGGCATCTTGATCGCACATGTACATCAGCAGAGACTAAAGAGCCCTTTGTCCATCCGTTCTCAATTTTCATCATATAAAGAATAAGGAAAGAGGAAAAGGCAAACATTAAAACAAACAGAAAGGGCAGACCTTGAAGGTCTGCCCTTTTGCTTTCTGCCGTCGGAAAGAGGCGACTCGAACGCCCGACCCCTACGTCCCGAACGTAGTGCGCTACCAACTGCGCTACTTTCCGAGTGCAAGCAACAATGGTCGTTTGCGGCTGCAAAAGTACAATGTTTTTATGATATACGGAAGAAAAATCGCTTTTTTTATCATAGAAATAACATTTTCGCCTCAAAAAGTTGCATAGTTCAAGAAAAACCTCTACCTTTGCACCCGCAAATCGAGAGATGAGCATGGTGTCATAGCTCAGTTGGTAGAGCAAAGGACTGAAAATCCTTGTGTCCCCGGTTCGATTCCTGGTGACACCACAGACCCTAATTGATATTCCATCAATTAGGGTTTTTCTTTTGCCTGAAAATCAAAAATTGTATGAGCATTGAATGAGCGGTTACAAAAAGACCGCCCCTTTTCCTCACGAAAAAGAACGTTCATACTGTAATTCCCATAAGCCCTCGTCACCATCTAAAAGGTTACCTAAACGATCTCCCAAAAACAATAGCCGCATCGGTAAGACGCGGCTATTGATGTATAAAGGAAAGAGGTTGTGATTAGGACTCCTTGTGGTCACCGTAGTGGCCGTAGCCATATTGACCACAGCCATACTGGCCGTAACCATAACCATAGTGCTTCTTGGCTATCTTGGCATCGTTGAGGATAACACAGAGATGGTTGAACTTCTTCTCCTTGTAGAGGCGTTCCAGTTCGGGGAGATAGCGACGATCAATCTTGCCCTGACGTACGACGTAGAGAGTAGCATCAGCTACACGGTTGACAATACCGGCATCGGCAACAATCTGTGCCGGCACGTTGTCGATGACTATATAGTCGTAGCGCTCCTTGAGTTGCTCAATGAGCTGCTCGAGGCGGTTGCTCATCAGAAGTTCAGAGGGGTTAGGAGGCATGATGCCAGCGGGAAGGAGGTCGACGTTCTGATTGGGGAACTCATGGACGATGAGCTGATCGATGTCGTCGATGCTTCCTTGTAAGTAGGACGTGAGTCCGTGGCGATGGCGACTACCAGAGAGCTTACTTTGCGTGCGCTTGCGGATGTCGGTGTCGACGAGGACAACCTTCTTGCCGGAGAGTCCGAGTGTGACAGCGAAGTTACGCGAGATGAAGGTCTTGCCCTCGCCTGAAGTCGTGGAAGTAAACATGAGCACGCGAGCGTCCTTGTTGACGAAACTCATGTTGAAGCGGAGCAGACGGAAAGCCTCGTTGATGGGGTCGGTCTTCTGGTCGGCAACGACAATCTCGGCATCGGCAATGTTGTCCTTACGATGAGGCACTTCACCGAGAACGGGAATGGAAGTGTGATCTTCGATGTCCTTACGACCGCGAATGTTCATATTCAGAAGATCGCGTACATAGAAGAAGGCAAAGGGCACGAGTACGCCCAACAGCAAAGCCACAAGCATAATCATGCGAGAACGTGGAGCGATAGGCCGATTGCTACCGAATGGTGTCTCGATGATGCGGATGTTAGCCTCGGTGATGGCGAGCTGCAGAGCGGTCTCCTCGCGTTTGTTGAGGAGGTAGGTGTAGAGCGTTTCCTTAATGCTCTGCTGACGCGTGATGTCAATGATCTCCTTTTCCTTCTGAGGTACAGCGGCCAGGTTGCTGCTAAGGCCGGCTTCCTCCTGCTTGGCACGACCGAGCTGTACGTTGAGCGAACTGAGGTAAGCACTCGTAGAGGCAATGATGGCAGAGCGCATCTGAAGGAGGTTGTCATCGAGCGTCTTGATTCTGGGACTGCCTTCGCCTGTGTTCTCAACAAGACGATTGCGCTCGAGCATGAGTTCGTTGTACTTGGAGATTTGGCTTTGGATACCAGCATCGGTCAGTCCACCGAGCGAGGGAATCAGGCGGTTGCCTACAGCGTTACTGCGGAGGTCGTCAAGCAGGAACTGAACAACACCCACTTGCGATTCGAGTTGGATGCTGCGCTGACGAGCAGCGGCGCTCTGCTGGAGGTAGGCGTTGGCATCCTCCTTGAGGCTGACGAGACGATTGCTCTGCTTGAAGGCTGCGAGATCGCCTTCGACACGGCTCAGGTCCTTGGCGATGATCTGAATACGCTCATCGATGAACTGGGCTGTGCTCTCGGCGATGCGGTTCTTGTCGATAATGATGCTTCGCTTGTAGGCATCGAGCACCTCGTTAAGGATGTCCTCGGCACGACGAATATTATGGTCGGTAAACGTGAGCCCTACGAGGGTGCTCTCCTTATCAATCTCGCTGGCCTTGAGGGCGCTGCCATAGGCTACGGCTGCGGCATCGACCGTGGAGCGGGTGATGGTGATTTCGCGGCCATTGAAATTGTCGAAGTACTCTTCGTGAGGAATGAGGGTAAGCACGCCAGCAGGAGTCTTGACCGCCTTGTCAAAAGGCACGAACTTGTTGAACTCGACATCACCAGCGGAAGTGACGAAGTCGAAGAGACGAGCCTTGCCATCCTTGAGCTCGACCTTGAAGCGCACAGCAGAGCGAGCTTCGGCCGAGTCGAACTGAACGGTGAAAGGTTTGACCTCGTAGAGGTTGATGTGCTTGAGGTGACTCTTGTAGCCATAGGTGACATCGAGATGCAGCTGGCGCACAACCTCTTTCATGATCTGATGGCTCTGAATGATGTAAACCTCGTTCTTGACGCTGGAGCCCATCATGACACCGTTGAGCTGCATGAGGGCATCGGTGCCGCCACGGCTGGCGCGGCCACCGGAAGCGCCATCATCCTTAACAAGCATGACAGCCGAGCGCTTGTAGATATAGGGCTTCGTGGCGAGATAAAGGCGTCCCAGGATGAGACACAGGATGACGGAGAGGAGGAACCACTTCCAATGGGTGATGAAGATGTCAATGATGTCACGCAAGGACAGCATTTCGTCGGTGTCCTGCCACTCTTCGTGTTGTCTATTGTTTTCCATTATACGTTGTTTATCAGGAGAATCGTTGAAGATGAGGGTCACTTGTTGTTGATCGCCACGATGAGCGAGACGATGGAGACGATGATACCGACGAGGGTGGAGCTGGCGCTAAGCCAAGTGTAGCCCGTGCTCGTCTTGATGCGCTGCGACTTATTGGGCTGCACATAGATGACGTCGTTCTGCTGGAGGTAGTAGGCAGGCGACTGGAAGATGCTGGCCTGGTCGCGGAGGTCAACGTTGTAGGTGACACGCTGTCCGTTCTCCTCACGGATGACGAGTACGGGTTCGCGACGCCCAGAGGCGTTGAGGTCGCCTGCACGTCCGATGGCCTCGAGGAGCGTGAGTCGCTCGCCTTGGTAAGTCTGCTGACCTGAATTCTTGACATCGCCGAGGACGGTGACCTTGAAACTCATGATCTTGGTGTTGACGACGGCGTCCTTGATGAAGGGAGCGTGGCTGGAATCGCCTTCGCGCAGGAGTTTCTGAACCATCATACTGACCTCATTGGTGGTCTTGCCACCGACCTTGAGCAGCCCAAAGACAGGGAATGCGATGTAACCCTGCGGATCTACGTGGAAATAGCTCACGCCAGAAGTCGTGTTCGTGGTACTGGAACTATAGTTGCCGTTGTTACCACCACCGATAAGGGTGTTGTTATTGAAGGGTTCGATGAGCTCGCGGTCCTTGGAGGCAACGGAGATAGCAAGTTGGTCATCGGGCTCAATCTTGAGTTCGAAGGCTTGCTCTACAGCCTTGGGAAGGAGGTACTCTAAATCAGCACCCTGGAGATAGATAATCTTCTTGTTGGACATACAGCTGCCCAACGTCAGCAGAAGTGCTGCTGCAAGAAGGCATTGAAAGACAGTTTTTTTCATTATTTTTGGCGTTTATATTTGTTCTCTAGTACATTTTGGGGTGCAAATTTAAGCATTTTCGGTCAACAAAGCACACAAAAAAGGCAAAATAATTTGTCAATTGCATGAAAATGGCTAACTTGCGACCCGAAAAGTACATTTTTACGCCCATGAACAAGAATCTCACCGCCTTAAAACGTGCACTCATACTGCTGGTTGCTGCCGTAATTTTCCCATTAGCGACGAGCTCCCAGAAGCTAAGTCCACAGCGCGGCAATGCATCATACTACGCCGACTATTTCCACGGCCGCACGATGAGCAACGGCGAGCGCTACCATCGCGACAGCATGACGTGCGCCCACTTGCGCTATCCCTTAGGTACGATGTTGAAAGTGCGCAATATCACGAACGGACGCGAAGTCGTTGTCAAGGTGACTGATCGCGGTCCTTACTCTCGCAAGTTCGTCATCGACTTGTCACGTGCTGCAGCTCGCCAACTGGACATCATACATTATGGTTGGCGCCCCGTGGAGATTACGCCCTTCGTACCGGGCAAAGTCCCTTTCATCTACAAGCCTTCGCGCGAGAAGCCCGTACTGAACTTAGGCTTCTCGACCGACGAGGACGACCTGGAGCCCTATTGGCAGGAGGACAGCATCTACTTGGCTCGTCACCGCCTATCACGTACGCAAGTCGCGGTCCATCCCGATACGCTCCGCAACGTAGTGCAAAGCGACACCATCATCCGCTCACAAGTGGAGGAAGCGCACAAGAAGATGAAGGCGGAGATGAAAAAATAGTCGCTATTGCCTACAAGATTATTTGCCGGCGCCAGCATAAATAAGCACTTCGACCTACTCAAATACACTTTACTTTTTGCACGAATAGACGGTGCGCTCTCCCCGAATGGACGCATCTGCTTACACGTATGGACGCATCTGCCTATACGAATGGACGATGCAGGCCACGCGACTATTCGCATCGACTTACGCGTCTATACGTTCGAGGTGGATCACCATGGTGGTCCACCTCGAACGTATGGACGTAAAGACTTCTTCGTTTAGACATAGAGGCTGAAACATTCATTGGCGACGATCTCCACAAACGTACGTGTCGAAGGTCATCACCTGTCGCGCTTGCCTTCTCGATCAGTCCCGTTCCCCGCTAAAGACTGCAGGAATAGGAAATCATAGGAGACGAAAATCCCCCTCTCTTCGTGCGGAGAGAGGGGGAAGAAGGTTGAATCGATAAGAATTGTGTAGATTACTTCACGATTACTTTCTGAGCCTTGCCATCGCGGACAATGATGTTGAGGCCCTTGCGAGGAGCTGCGACACGCACACCGGAGAGGGTGTAGGTGATAGCGGAGGTAGAGACAGCCTCGCGGATATCGTTGACAGCCACGGGAGCGGTCTTGCCGATATAGCTGAGGGTAAAGTTGTCAGCTACAATCCAAGAAGCATTCGTGCCAGCTACGTGCAAACCGACAGTCGTCAGGCTCTCGCCGTCCGAGTAGAAGGTGAGGGAGAAGTGCTTAGGCACACCACCTGTGACATCAATGGCCATAGATTCGGTGACGATATTGCCACCCACTTCAGCGAAGAGACCAGCACCTTGGATGCCCTCCTCGGGAATCTCAGTCTGATTGGTAGCAAAGCCATCGACCTCGAGCATATAGTAGCCCTCGGGCAGAGCTGCATTGATGGTCTGACGGATGTCGCCATCGCTGAGGGCTGCGCCGCTGGGACGCCAAGCCTCGATGAACTGGCTGACGATGACGCCTTCCTCATCATTCGTATAGGTATTATTGCTCTGGTAACCTTGGTTCTGACCAACCTTACCGCCCTCTTCGACAGCAACGATGGACCAGTAGTTGGCGTTACCCGGGTCGAAAGCAGGATTCAGGATGACGCCCGTGATATCAACGGGATTGTCCAAAGCACCATCGTTGAACTCGGGACGACCCAGGACATAGTGTACGAGGGCTGCGGGCAGAGCGTCGATGCACTGCTGGATCTCGTCGTTGCTCTCGAAGCCTTCCTCAGCCTTGTCAATGATAGAGGTGAGTTCGGTGTCGGTGGAATCGAAGTCGAAATCGGAGAGGATATTGCTGTAGTCGGTAACGGCAGCGTTGACCTTCTCGATGAGTTCAACAGACTTGCCAGCCTTAGCAAGAGCATCGTTAAGACCCTTCATAGCTGCAGTCATAGCCTCAGCAGAGCCGTTCTCGATGGCAGCTTCACCCTTGCCGATAGCATCTTCCATTGTTGCACGCGTATCATTAACCAAGTTCACCTCGGCAGAGTTCTCAAGCATTGCCTGTGCCTCGTCGATGGTGGCCTGCAGCTCGTTCATGATGCTGTTGTTGTCAACTGCGTTGTAAGCAATCTCGAACGTATACCAGATGACCCAACTGTTATCGTTGAGCTGCTCGGAGGTGATACCGAAGGTGAGGTTACCCTCAACAGCCAGAGCCGTAGTGGCCGATACACTCAGTTTCTCAGCATAGTCGGCGCTCTCGAAGACGTCGTGTGCAGCACGCTGGCTGTTGGGCACGTAGAGTGTCTCGCCATTGACAGCGCTCTTGTCGACGAACGCGTTCTCGTCGGCCGAAGCAATCTCGGCGACATTGAGGAGCTGAGACTTAGCATGACCTGCGAAGACTGCGACGACAGGCATCGGGTCGCCTGCTACATAGCTATCGTAGTTGCCAATCTGGTCGGCGACACGATAGAAGGCACGCGTGGTGATGGTGTACTTACCAGCAGGCATGTTCTCGAGCGTCTGGCTGACGGTGAAGGGGCTTTGGTTCCAAACCTCAGCCGTACCATACTGCGTCTTGAAGTTGGAGGCGCTACCATAGTTCCACTGCTTGTCGGGCACGTTCGAACCCTGAGCGGTGCCGGTGCTATAGGTCACGCCGAGGGTGTCGAAGAGCGGGCTGATGTCGAGGTCTTCAGCAAGACGTTCGCCCGAAGCAATAGCTGCATCCCATGCCTTCTGAACCTCGGCCTTGATGAGGGTCTTCAGCGAGGCGATGACCTCGTCAATCTTGGCGTTGTCCCACATGCAGTCGTTGAGGGCTTCGCTAACCTCATCGTCCATATCGACGAGTTGGTCGTGGAGGTCGGGCAGGTTGGTGTACTTCTGCTGAGCGTTGTTGAGGTCGGTGTTGTAGAAGTTGTCGAGCTTCTTGTATGCGGCGATGCTGGCGGTTACGTCGGCAATCATCGTGGAGATGCGATCGGAGGCAGCCTTATTGGCCTCGGCATCGGCGCTCTTGGCACTCACGAGTTTGGAACCGTCCTCAATAGCCTCCTGGAAGCGGTCGCGCAGGTCGGCGTTGAAGACCTCGTCGGTGTAGGTGAGGGCACTGCCGATGGTCGACTGGAGGGCGAGCAACGAGGGATCGATGTCGAGTTTGCCTGCGTAGATGAGCGAGATACCATCGATGAAGAAGTGAGGCATAGCGGCCGAACCTGCGTTGGCAGCGGTGTAACCCATGGAGAAATCACCTTCGGTCTCCTCGAAGAGTTCGAACTTAACCGTCATCGTCTGCCACTTGCCGACGGTGAACTGCTTGACATCGCTGAGGTACTCAGTGCCATCGCTGGCGATGAAGCCCATCAGGTTCTTGTTGATGGCAGAGGTACCACCTGCGTTGTAGTAGGAGATGGTCAGTGTGTACTTACCAGCGGGGATGGTCACGTGCTGGGTGTACTGTGACGTGGAGCTCCAGACGCCTACGAAACCGAGCAACTTGCCCGAGTCGGAGCCGTCGGACATGGTGGTGGGAGGCAGGAAAGCACCGCCGCCGAGGAAGGTGTTGCTGCCTACAGCGAAGACGCCAGAGGAGCGAGCGTTCAAGCCGTCGGTACGCTCTGTAGTCTTCGTGCCCGATACATTCGTATTATCAGAGGGATGGCTGGCCACCCAACCCGTGACGGGCTGCATGCCAAAGTAGTCAACGACGCGTCCATTGCTGCCATTGGGGTCGGGCATATCGTAGTCGTAGGTCGTGATGCCATTGTCGTCGGGCAGCGGCGTGTCAAGCGTGAAGTGAGGATTCGTGATGAAGAACTCCGAGAGGTCGGTAGTACCAGCCTCGTTGATAGCCTTCTGGCTCTCGATGGCTGCGAGGACCTGTTCTACGGTGGCGTTGGGGTTGTTGTAGACAGCTCGAGCATCGCTAACGTCGACACCCAGTTCCTCGCCTTCTTCGATGAGCGCGAGCAAATCAACCTTAGCCTCGTCAGCCTCAGCTTTGTCCAGCGGAGCGGGATCGATGCTGTAAAGCTTCACACAGTCGATGAAGAGGTGGGGAGCACTGCTCGAACCCCAGTTACCCGACTTGTAACCGAGCGAGAGGACACCTGCGGTCTCAGCCTTCACGCGGATGAAAGCGGTGTCGGTGTGCCACTCGGCGTCAGCAGGATAGGTGACGTTCGCCGAGACATAGCGCTTGCCACCATCAGCGATGAAGCCGAAGTTGGACGTGATAGGCTGAGCATCGCCTGAGACGTTGTAATACTTCTGGATGAGCATATATCCACCTGCCGGGAGTGTGATGGGCTGGGTATAGCTGATGTCAGCGCCCCAGACGGCAACAAGGCCGAGGGCCTGCGTGTCGCCCTCGTCGGGCGTGGGAGCGTAGTAGGTGCCGCCCAGACCGGGAGTAGTCTCATCGGTAGTCTCGTTGTAGGCAAAGATACCTGCCGCACGAGCGTTGGCACCGTCGGTGCGGGCGGGGGACTTATCATTGCTCATTTGCTTGATGTTGTCCGACGGGAAACTCGAAGTCCATCCCGTCACTGCCTGCTGGCCGAATAGGCAAAATTCGCCCAAAGCGACTTCCGTGTGATTGTAGTCATAGGTCGTGACTGTTCCTTCCAAGGGGGTATCAGCCTTGAAGTCGGCATTCTGAATCTTGGAGGTCAAATCCTGTAAGACCGTGTACTGCGTCTGCGCCATGGCGCCCAACGCGAGCGTCCCTAAAAGCAGGGACATGAAGTAGCGTTTCTTCATACAGATGAGTTTAGTAAACGATTGAATTAATAATAGTTAGTTGTATCACTTTTCTTATGGTTGAACGTAGGCAAAAGGACATCAATGCCCTTTTTGCGGGGCAAAATTACACTTTTTCTTCCTATTGATACCTTTTGAGACTCTTAAAAAAGCATAAAGAGCCAATTAACAAGACGAATAAGGGCATTTGAGCGAAGCCTTTATGGCTTGATTCTAATGGCTAACACGGGGGCGATGTCGCCTCCAGGATGAGACTCGGGAAGCGTGAGATGAAGACCATCGGCATCCATGGTGTAGGGCACCTTTCCGTAGCCTAAGAGTTTGACACTTCGCACCTTGGCTCCGTTAAGCGCAGACGAGCCCGTGGCAAAACTCTTGAGTGTGAAAGTGCGCTCGGTTGGCCACTGCATGATGGTAGCGTAGACCGTATTGCCCTTGACGTTGAAACGGACATCGCGAGCCGTATAGTTGATGTTCTCGTTGAAACCCTGCGCATTGAGCGGATTGGACGACTCTGCCAGAGGACCTTCGCCGAAGATGGTCCACGGGCGTGTTCCTATGATGCTCTCTTTGTTGACATCCATCCATGCCTTCAGGTCGTGCAAGATCGCCATTTCTTTCTCATCGAGCGAGCCGTCGCCGCGGAGGGGCACGCTCAGCAGCAGGCAACCGTTCTTGCTCACCACGTCCACCAGCATACGAACAACGCGAGCCGCAGACTTGTAGTCTCCTCGATTATAGATGCCGCGGTCGTAGTGCCACGAGCCGATGCATGTGCAGGTTTGCCAGGGCAGCGCCTGTGCACGGTCGGGGATGCCGCGCTCCACGTCCCATAGCATCAGTTGTTTCTGCTCATCGTTCAGTATCTTACCTGTCGCCACCACCTGCTGACGACCATGATGGCGGTTAGCACTGTGGTTGTAGAAGTGGGCAAGGATGTTCTGCCCAACCTGGTCGTCGCAACCATAGAAGGGCAGCACGGTGTCATCGAAGTAAAGGATCTGCGGGTCGTAGTCGTTGACCAACTGCAGTACGCGGTTTTGTAGCTTACGTTTGTAAGCCTCCGAGGGTTGTGAGGCTCCATTCTTCCAATCCCACTGCCCGTGAATGCTGCCCGAATTCTCCCAACCGCGGCTGGGCTCGTGGCGCTGAGCATAGAGTTCCTGCGGGTCGAGACCTTTCCACCATTTCTCGGTGCCGTCTGGGTTGGGCTTGTAGCCATCCTCTCGCGTGAGGTTGCCATCGAACTTCTGCGCTAGCTCGAACCAGGTCCAGGCATGAGCGGCATGTATGCTGACACCGAGCGGCAACTTGTATTTTTTGCAAGCCTTGGCCCACTCGCCAACAATATCACGCTTCGGACCTATGCGTACCGAATTCCATTCTTGGTAGGGTGAGTCCCAGAGATCGAAGTTGTCGTGGTGCTGACCCAGCGTGAAGAAGAACTGAGCGCCCACGCTCTTATAGAGTTTCACCAGTGCATCCGGGTCCCAGCGCTCAGCCTTCCAGGCGTTGCACAAATCCTTCATGCCGAAGTCGGCGGGCGAGCCGAAGTGCTCCACGTGGTATTTGTACTGCCAACCGCCTTCCTGATACATGCCGCGGCCATACCAGTCGCCGCTCTCGGCCTGACACTGTGGTCCCCAGTGTGCCCAGATGCCGAACTTGACATCGCGGAACCATTCGGGGCATTCCCACGCCTTCAGGCTCTCCCAATTAGCCTCGAAGGGGCCACGTTCGATGGTGACATCACCTTTTGTTTGTGCTTGAGCCGTCAGCGTGAAGACCACCACCATCACCGCTGCTATCAATCCTTTTCTTCTCATAATATCATTGGCTTTTAGGGGTTTCTGCGTGCAAAGATATACAAAATAATGAAACGAAAGAATGACAAGGCTAACTTTTACGCTTTTTTTGCCTTTGATGTATATATATCCGCCGATACGTCTTTATACGGCAAGTCCACATCATAACATTATTCCCAAATCTCATCCCATACATTATAAGTCTGCTGCTCCTTGACTAGGGCATCGCCTTCATCGCCGGAATCGAGGTCGGAGCTTGTATTATGCGAGACATTGCCTAATGTGCGTAAAGCTATGATTTGCTCTGCCACTTGGAGGTCAGCTCTATAGGTGGGAGTTATATATATTTTTTCATCGTCGTACTGTTTTTTGCGTTAATAGTTCACTTACTTAACTATCTTAAATACGTTCTTCACGTTCGGCAATTAAAAAATACTTTTCATTGCCCTCACTTAATCAGAGCCTTCTTGCCATTTACGATGTAGATGCCACGAGGCAGGCCTTCGAGCGATGTGGTGCCGCGACGGACGATGCGACCATTGAGGTCATAGAGATTGTCGTCAGTAGGTTGCTGTGA